>X77_Onager__coassemble_20_pt1 | contig 19611 bp, 10 predicted proteins | sample X77_Onager__metabat2_low_PE_001 | metagenome-assembled genome bin X77_Onager
AGGAAGGTCGGAACCATGAACTATTACTATATCTGTATTCGTTCACTGCTTCCAAAGCTTTCAAAAGCTCATCTCGACCTTGTGGAACTAGTTAAAATTTTACCGGAGGAATGATTATGTACAAAAAGATGTTCGAAGAAGGACAAATTGGTAACGTCAAAATCAAAAACCGTACAGTAATGACCGCCATGGGTGTTGGTGTTGCTGAACCAACAGGTATGCCCGGAGAACGCTGGTCAACATACTTCGAAGAGCGTGCTAAAGGCGAAGTTGGTCTTATCATTACTGAAGTAACACGAGTAAATGACAGCAACGGTGTTGCTACACCAGGTCAGCTGTCTGTAGCTACAGACAACGTAATTGAGCCACTTTCAAAAGCAGTGGACAAGATACATTCACATGGAACAAAGATTTTTGTTCAGCTCCATCACCCGGGCAGACAGAGCATGGCAGCAATCCCTGCTGTATGGCCTATGGGTATGGCAATGTCAAAGGTATTCCCTCCATTCTGGAAGATAGCTTTCAAGATGGGAAGCATGGTTGAACTTGACCTCGATGCACTTAACACTCCTCTTATGGTTAAGGCACAGTCACTTCTTCCGGGCCTCTACTCTCCTTCAAATGTTCCTGCAGGACTTGGCGTAAGCTTCGTTAAGAATCAGCCAACTCATGCAATGACAAAGAGACAGATAAAGAAGCTCGAGCAGCAGTTCATCGATGGTGCTGTAAGATGTAAAAAGGCAGGTGTTGACGGCGTAGAACTTCACGCTGCTCACGGTTACCTCATCCAGCAGTTCCTCTCTCCTTACGTTAACAGAAGAAAAGATGAATACGGCGGAAGCCTTGAAAACAGAATGAGATTCCTCATGGAAATCATTGCCGGAATCAAAAAGGAATGCGGCTCTGACTACCCTGTAATTGTAAGACTTACAGTTGAAGAGTTCTACGATGCAATCGGTCTTGATTCCGATGTCGGCATCAAGCTTCCACAGGGTGTTGAAATGGCAAAGCGTCTTGAAGCAGCAGGTGTTGATGCTATCGACGTATCATGCGCATCATATGAGACACTCAACCACCTCATCGAAACAATGAGCTTCGAACAGGGCTGGCGTGCACCATTCGTTAAGGCAATCAAGGACGCAGTAAGCATTCCTGTTATTGCAGTTGGCGTAATCCGTGAGCCTGAGTTTGCTGAAAAGCTCCTCGAAGATGGTACACAGGACTTCATCGGTCTCGGCCGTCCTCTCATCGCAGATCCTCACTGGGTTCTCAAGGCTAAGGAAAGCAGAGATAAGGAAATCCAGAGATGTATCTGCTGTGTAACATGTTTTGAATCACTTGAACTCAATGCGACATCCGGCGCACCTTGCGAGTGTTCAATGAACCCTCGCGCTTGCCGTGAAGTAGAGTTCCAGAATATTAAACCTGCTTCAAGCAAGAAGACTGTAGTTGTAATCGGTGCCGGCCCTGCCGGTCTCACAGCAGCACGCGAGTGCGCTAAGAGAGGCTATAACACCGTTCTCCTTGAAAAAGAGAATAAGGTTGGCGGTCAGTTAAATCTCGCTAAAATGCCTCCACACAAGGATAAAATGCAGTGGGCTATCGATGATCTTGAAACAGGTGCAAAACTTGCAGGTGTTAAGATTGAAACAGGCGTTGAAATCACTGAAAAGATGCTCAAGAAGTATAAGCCACATGGCATCATCATTGCTACCGGCGGTGTTTCTGCAAAGCCACCTATCAAGGGCAGTGACAGGAAGAATGTCTGCACAACAACAGATATTCTCAACGGCAGCGTTAATATCGAAGGCAAAAATGTTGCAGTTATCGGTTCAGGTATGACAGGTCTTGAAACCTCTACTCTTCTCATGAGCAAGAACAACAAGATCACAATCGTTGAAATGGCTAACAAGATTGCTCCCGGTCTCTGGTGCCAGCACTACCACGATGTAGTTCCTGATCTTGAAAAAGCAGGAACAGAATTCATCGTTGGCAACAAGCTTGTTGAAATCAATGATGACTCAATCGTTATTGAGGACAAGGATGGTGCAAAGAAGACAATCGCTACAGATGCTGTTGTTCTTTCACTTGGTGTTAAACCTGTTAACGACCTTGAGGCCGTTGCAAAGAAGGTAACAAGAAACGTTGCTGTAGTTGGTGACGCTAAAAAGCCTGGTAAGATTTACAGTGCTACAAAAGAAGCATTCAAAGCAGCAATCAAAATCTGATTTTATAAAAGAAGAAAGGCCACGCCCGATAGGACGTGGCCTTTCCCCACTCAATAGGAACTTTTTAAAAGATAATAGCGAGGAGTAATTCAAAAGTTTCCCATGCAATAAATGATAAAATACCAATTGTTGCTGAAATCATATTTCTACCTCCTGTTTAGAAAGGCCAATCAAAAAGAAGATTAGCTAAAAACCAGAAATAGAGTTTTGTAAGTAATCCTAACATGTCCATACCTCCAAACTGTAATATGGCCAATCAAAATACAGGTTAACGAATCAGGTTAACCTCCGAACACCTTTAGCGTACATTATGATTCTAAAAAATTCTATTGCTCAAAATTAAGAAAAAGCACACAAAAAGTAAAAGCTTGTGCACAAAACACAAAAAAGACCCACACCGGATACCGGTGTGGGTCAATCATTTGTAAGTTAACGATTAATTAAAGTGTTAATTATTCGTTGATAGCGATAACAACGCCTGAACCTACTGTACGTCCGCCTTCACGGATAGCGAAACGAAGACCTTCTTCGATAGCGATTGGAGTGATGAGTTCAACATCCATTTCTACGTTATCGCCAGGCATGCACATTTCTGTGCCAGCTGGAAGGTTGATTACGCCTGTAACGTCAGTTGTTCTGAAGTAGAACTGTGGTCTGTGGTTGTTGAAGAATGGTGTATGACGGCCACCTTCGTCCTTAGTAAGAACGTAAACCTGACCACGGAACTTTGTGTGTGGGTTGATTGAACCTGGCTTAGCAAGTACCTGACCACGTTCAATGTCAGTTCTCTGAACACCACGAAGAAGAGCACCGATGTTGTCACCAGCCTCAGCGTAGTCGAGAGTCTTACGGAACATTTCGATACCTGTGCAAACTGTCTTAGAGCTTTCTTCCTTAAGACCAACGATTTCAACTTCTTCAGAAGTTCTAAGCTGACCTTTTTCAACTCTACCTGTAGCAACTGTACCACGACCTGTGATTGTGAATACGTCCTCTACTGGCATAAGGAAAGGAAGGTCTGACTTACGGTCTGGAGTTGGGATGTAGCTGTCAACAGCTTCCATAAGATCCCAGATTGGCTTAAGAACAGGAGCGTCGATGTCGTCGCCTGTGTACTCAAGAGCCTGAAGAGCAGAACCAGCGATGATTGGAACGTCATCACCTGGGAAGTCATACTCAGAAAGAGTCTCACGAACTTCCATCTCTACGAGTTCAAGAAGTTCAGGGTCGTCTACCTGGTCAACCTTGTTAAGGAATACGATGATGTATGGTACGCCTACCTGACGAGCAAGGAGAAGGTGTTCCTTTGTCTGAGCCATAGGACCATCAGTAGCTGCGATTACGAGGATAGAACCGTCCATCTGAGCAGCACCAGTGATCATGTTCTTGATGTAGTCAGCATGGCCTGGGCAGTCAACGTGAGCATAGTGACGGCTGTCTGTTTCGTACTCAACGTGAGCTGTGTTGATTGTGATACCACGTTCTCTCTCTTCTGGAGCCTTATCGATGTCTGCATAGTCTTCGAACTGTGCATAGCCCTTCATAGCGAGAGTCTTTGTGATAGCTGCTGTAAGAGTTGTCTTACCATGGTCAACGTGACCGATTGTACCAATGTTAACATGTGGTTTGGTTCTTTCAAACTTTTCCTTTGCCATTGGAATAGCCTCCTTAAAAATAAACGTTAAAGAATTAATTTGTTTTTTAATATATTGGTTGAAAATTCTTTAGTAAATTGTATCAGAATGCCTGATTACTTTCAACTATTGAATTCTCTTACTTCTTAGCTCTGTCGCTCATTACAGTCTCTGCAATGCTCTTTGGAACCTCAGCATAGTGAGATGGCTGCATTACATAGTTTGCACGACCCTGAGTCTTTGAACGAAGGTCTGTAGAATAACCGAACATTGAAGCAAGTGGAACATGTGCACTAACCTGAGTAGCACCTGTTACAGGCTCCATACCCTTGATGAGACCACGACGTGAGTTGATATCACCGATAACATCACCAACGTAATCGTCAGGAGTTGTAACGTCAACCTGCATCATAGGCTCCATAAGTACAGGAGAAGCCTTCTTCATTGCATTCTTGAATGCCATGGAACCGGCAATCTTGAAGGCCATTTCAGAGGAGTCAACTTCATGGTAAGAACCATCATAAAGTGTTACCTTTACGTCAACTACCTGGTAGCCAGCGAGGATACCTGCGTTCATAGCGCTCTTAATACCCTGCTCTGTAGGACCGATGAATTCCTTAGGAATTGCACCGCCGACAACAGCATTGATAAATTCATAACCCTTACCTGGGTTTGGCTCGATCTTGATCTTAACGTGACCGTACTGACCTGAACCACCGGACTGTCTCTTGTACTTGCAGTCTTCGTCAGCAGGAGCAGTAATTGTCTCACGGTAAGATACCTGAGGAGCACCTACGTTAGCTTCAACTTTGAATTCACGGAAGAGTCTGTCTACGATGATTTCAAGGTGAAGCTCACCCATACCGGAAATGATGGTCTGGCCTGTTTCTTCATCTGTACGAACAGTGAATGTTGGGTCTTCTTCTGCAAGCTTTGCAAGAGCGATACCCATCTTTTCCTGACCAGCCTTGGTCTTAGGTTCAACAGCAACAGAGATTACTGGCTCTGGGAAGTCAAGAGACTCGAGAATTACAGGAGCCTTAGGATCGCAGAGAGTATCACCTGTTGTAGTATTCTTTACACCAACACAAGCAGCGATATCACCAGCGTAGCAAACGTCGAGGTCCTGTCTGTTGTTAGCGTGCATCTGAAGAATACGTCCCATTCTTTCGTTCTTATCCTTTGTTGAGTTAAGAACTGTAGCACCTGCTTCAACTACACCTGAGTATACGCGGAAGAAGCAAAGCTTACCTACGTATGGGTCAGTAGCAATCTTGAATGCAAGAGCTGAGAATGGTTCGCTATCTGAAGCATGTCTGTCTTCTTCTTCATCAGTATCAGGGTTTACACCCTTGATAGCAGGGATGTCTGTTGGAGCAGGCATGTAGTCAACGATAGCATCAAGGAGTGGCTGAACACCCTTGTTACGATAAGAAGTACCGCAAACCATTGGTACCATGTCATTAGCGATGGTAGCCTTGCGGATTGTTGATTTGATTTCTTCGATTGTGAGTTCCTCACCATCGAAGTACTTCTCCATGAGTTCGTCATCATAAGATGCAACTGTCTCAAGGAGAGACTCACGATATTCCTGAGCCTTATCCATAAGTTCTGCAGGGATATCTTCGTCACGAACGTCCTTACCTGCGTCATCGTAGTATACTTCAGCTCTCATAGTGATGAGGTCGATGATACCACGGAATTCTGCTTCAGCTCCGATAGGGATCTGAATTGGAACAGGGTTAGCCTTAAGACGTTCTTTTACCATTTCGATTACGTTATAGAAATCGGCGCCCATGATGTCCATCTTGTTAACATAGATCATACGTGGAACCTGGTATTTATCAGCCTGACGCCATACGGTTTCAGACTGAGGCTCAACGCCGCCCTTAGCTGAAAGAACTGTTACAGAGCCGTCGAGTACACGAAGTGAACGCTCAACTTCAGCTGTAAAGTCTACGTGGCCAGGGGTGTCGATGATGTTGATTCTGTGTTCTTTCCAGAAACATGTAGTTGCAGCGGATGTGATTGTGATACCACGCTCCTGCTCCTGAACCATCCAGTCCATGGTAGCTGCACCATCATGTACTTCACCAATCTTGTGGTTGATGCCTGTGTAGTAAAGAATACGTTCTGTTGTTGTAGTCTTACCGGCATCGATATGGGCCATGATACCAATATTTCTGGTCTTTTCCAAAGTTACCTGTCTAGCCATTGGTTACCTCCAAGCCCTTATTACCATCTGAAATGAGCAAAAGCCTTATTAGCTTCAGCCATCTTATGGGTATCTTCACGCTTCTTAAATGCAGCACCTGTCTGGTTAACAGCATCGAGAATCTCGTTAGCGAGTCTCTCCTTCATTGTTCTTTCAGAACGCTGACGAGCGTAAAGTGTGATCCAACGAAGACCGAGAGTCTGTCTTCTCTCTGGACGAACTTCGATTGGAACCTGGTATGTAGCACCACCTACACGGCGAGCTTTTACCTCAAGTACAGGCATTACGTTTTCCATAGCCTCTTCGAAAACTTCGAGAGGTTCTCTGCCTGTCTTTTCGTTGATAATTTCGAAAGCACCGTACACGATTTTCTGGGCAACACCCTTCTTACCGTCGAGCATTACGCTGTTGATAAGACGTGTAACGAGCTTTGAGTTGTAAAGCGGATCTGGCAAAACGTCACGTTTTGCAATCTGGCCTCTTCTTGGCACGTCGCTTCCCTCCTTCATATTAATGATATCATAGGTACTCGAGTGACAATTTCTCGTGGCGCCAATGAGACCTGCAATATGTTTACACTGTCACATTGTTACGCAAAAGTATTGCGCAGCCTGCAAGAAGATTGAACTCTAATTACTCCATCTGTTTACGGAAGTCGATGGATTACTTCTTAGCCTTTGGCTTCTTAGCACCGTACTTAGAACGGGACTGCATTCTGTCAGTAACACCCTGTGTATCGAGAGTACCACGGATAATATGGTAACGTACACCTGGAAGGTCCTTAACACGTCCGCCTCTGATAAGTACAACTGAGTGCTCCTGAAGGTTGTGGCCTACACCTGGGATGTAAGCAGAAACTTCAATACCGTTTGTAAGACGAACTCTGGCGATCTTACGAAGAGCAGAGTTAGGCTTCTTAGGTGTTGCAGTCTTAACAGCTGTGCAAACGCCACGCTTCTGTGGTGACTGAACATCTGTCATTACGTTCTTCTTAGAGTTGAGACCCTTAAGAAGAGCCGGAGCCTTAGCTTTCTTCTCGGTAGTTTTTCTACCCTGACGTACAAGCTGGTTAAAGGTTGGCAATACTTTCACCTCCTGAAAATAATGTGAAAATGTAAATATATTGCTATAGGAGAGCTCCCGAAATCGCTTTCGGAAGTTCTCCTGATAGACCGTTACTTTGTGGTAAACATACCACGACAATTTGCTATTCTATACCATTGACAAACCAATGTCAACAGCCAAAACTAGCGTTTTTTCTTACTGATTGTCAGAGTCATCAAATGTCTCTACAACAGTTTCAACTTCTTTATCCATAATGAAGTAATTGTTGTCTTCAAAAACTTCAGGTTCAGGCTTTGTAGACTTTACATCAACATTGTTGTAAACCTTCATACCTGTACCCGATGGAAGAAGTTTACCGATGATAACGTTCTCCTTAAGGCCAACAAGTGGGTCAACCTTACCCTTGATAGCTGCATCTGTAAGAACTCTTGTTGTTTCCTGGAATGAAGCAGCTGAAAGGAATGAATCGGTAGCAAGAGATGCCTTTGTGATACCGAGAAGAACAGCGTCAGCCTTTGCAAGTGCAGGTTCGCGACCTGTCTTTGCAGCTTCAGCAGCAATCTTATCATTAATATCATAAAGTTCAGACTTATCAATTGTTGAACCTACGATGAGATCGGACTCACCTGCGTCTGTTACTGTTACCTTCTTCATCATCTGACGAACGATAACTTCGATGTGCTTATCGTTGATATCAACACCCTGGTTACGGTATGTTCTCTGAACTTCGCGGATAAGGTAGTCATGAACTGCTGCCTCACCCATAATTCCGAGAAGATCCTGTGGGTAAATTGAACCTTCGGTAAGTTCCTCACCCTTTTCAACTGTTACGCCGTCAGCGATGCGCTGGCGAAGACGAAGTCCGTAAGGGATGAGATATGATTTTTCGAGTCCTTCTTCATCGTTTGTAACAACGACATGTCTACCCTTCTTGTCATCAACAATCTTGGCAGTACCGTTGAACTCTGAAAGAATTGCGAGTGTCTTTGGACGACGGCTTTCGAAAAGTTCTTCGACACGAGGAAGACCCTGTGTGATATCGTCGCCACCGGCTACACCACCGGTATGGAAGGTTCTCATTGTAAGCTGTGTACCAGGTTCACCGATTGACTGAGCAGCTACGATACCAACTGCTTCGCCGACTGTAACAGGAGTACCTGTTGCAAGGTTCTTACCATAGCACTTAATGCAGACACCGTGATGAGCACGGCAGGTAAGAAGTGATCTGATCTTGATTTCAGCTCTTGAACCTTCAGGAACTTTGCCTGCTTCAACAGCATCAGCGTGAGCCTGCTTAACAAACTTGTCAACAATCTCAGCATCTGTTTCTGTGAGCATATGGTTGCAGTCCATGATAACTTCGCCGGTCTTTTCGTCAACGAGGTCTTCTGCAAGGAAACGACCGATAAGTCTTTCCTGAAGTTCCTCGATAACTTCCTTACCGTCAACAATGTCATAAACAGGAATACCATCTTTGCATCCGCAATCTTCTTCTGAAACAACAACTTCCTGAGATACGTCAACAAGACGTCTTGTGAGGTAACCTGAGTCAGCTGTACGAAGAGCGGTATCGGCAAGACCCTTACGAGCACCACGAGATGAGATGAAGTACTCGATGATGTTAAGACCTTCACGGTAGTTGGCTCTGATTGGGATTTCGATTGTCTTACCTGATGTGTTGGCGATAAGACCACGCATGCCGGCAAGCTGACGAAGCTGTGAGTCAGAACCACGGGCACCGGAATCAATCATCATGAAGATCGGGTTAAACTTACCGAGGTTATCTTTAAGTCCGGCAGATACAAGGTTTGTGCAGTCTTCCCATACTTTGATAACTGCCTTGGAACGTTCTTCCTTAGTAAGAAAACCTTCCTGGTAAGCAACATCGATCTGGTCAACTGTAGCTTCTGCATCTGCAACGTAATTCTTCTTACTGTCAGGGATCTTAGCATCCATGTAAGCTACTGTGATACCTGAAAGAGTTGAGTACTTGTAACCCTGAGCCTTGATGTTATCAAGCATTACAGATGTTGTATGTGTTCCGTGAACACGGAGACATCTGTCGATGATCTTACCAAGAACCTTCTTGTTAACAAGGTCTTCAACTTCAAGTCTGAAGATGTTTTCACGCTTTGTTCTGTCTATGAAACCAAGGTCCTGAGGAATCGGGTTGTTGAAGATGATCTTACCGAGAGAAGTCTCACAGTAACCTGTTACCATCTCACCCTCGAATTCCTTAGTCATTCTAACCTTAACCTTGGAATGGATTGTGATTGTGCCCTCTTCAAATGCAAGAGTAACTTCATCAACGTTTCTGAATGCTCTGCCTTCACCAGGTTCGCCATCCTTATCAAGTGTAAGGTAGTAAGAACCGAGAAGCATATCCTGTGAAGGAACTGTTACAGGACGTCCGTCTGAAGGTTTGAGGAGGTTGTTTGCAGCAAGCATGAGGAATCTTGCTTCTGCCTGTGCCTCTGCTGAAAGAGGAACGTGAACAGCCATCTGGTCGCCGTCGAAGTCGGCGTTGAATGCTGTACAAGCGAGCGGATGAAGCTTAATAGCTCTACCGTCAACTAAAACCGGCTCAAATGCCTGAATACCAAGACGGTGAAGTGTAGGCGCACGGTTAAGCATTACAGGATGGTCTTTAATTACTACTTCGAGAGCATCCCAAACTTCATCCTTTGAGCGCTCTACCATTTTTCTTGCAGACTTGATGTTGCCTGCTACACCTGTCTCAACAAGTCTCTTCATTACGAATGGCTTGAAGAGTTCGAGTGCCATCTCCTTAGGAAGACCGCACTGGTGCATCTTAAGTTCAGGACCTACAACGATTACTGAACGGCCGGAGTAGTCAACACGCTTACCGAGAAGGTTCTGACGGAAACGTCCCTGCTTACCCTTAAGCATATCAGAGAGTGACTTGAGAGGTCTGTTGTTAGGACCTGTTACAGGACGTCCGCGACGACCGTTGTCGATAAGAGCATCGACAGCTTCCTGAAGCATTCTCTTTTCATTTCTGATGATGATGTCAGGAGCGCTGAGGTCGAGGAGTCTTCTAAGTCTGTTGTTACGGTTGATAACACGACGATAAAGGTCATTAAGGTCTGATGTTGCAAAACGACCGCCGTCGAGCTGAACCATAGGACGAAGATCAGGTGGAATTACAGGGATGCAGTCAAGAATCATCCATTCAGGCTTGTTGCCTGAGCTCTTGAATGCATTTACTACCTCAAGTCTCTTGAGGAGTCTCTGTCTCTTCTGACCTGAAGTCTTTTCGAGTTCCTCTGTGAGTTCCTCGGAGAGAGCTTCAACGTCGATTTCGGAGAGAAGCTTTTTGATAGCTTCAGCACCCATGCCTGCTTCAAAAGCATCGTCGTAAAGGTCTCTCATTTCCTGGTAACCGTTTTCTGTAAGAAGTTCATACTTCTTAAGGCTTGTTGTACCAGGATCTGTAACAATGTAAAGTGCGAAGTAAAGCACTTTTTCAAGGTTCTTTGGAGAAATATCAAGCATAAGGCCGATACGTGAAGGAATACCCTTGAAGTACCAGATGTGAGAAACAGGAGCTGCAAGTTCAATGTGACCCATACGTTCACGACGAACCTTAGCCTTTGTTACTTCAACGTGGCATCTTTCACAAACCTTACCTTTATAACGTACTCTCTTGTACTTTCCGCAAGAGCATTCCCAGTCCTTTGTAGGACCGAAGATTGCTTCACAGAAAAGGCCGTCTCTTTCAGGCTTGAGAGTTCTGTAGTTTATTGTTTCAGGTTTTGTAACCTCACCGTTTTACCACTTACGAATAGTATCCTGAGATGCAAGGCCAATTTTGATGCTATCAAAAACCAGATCTTCATTAGCGGTTGGAACGATATTCTGAATGTCTGTCATTTGGTGACCTCTTTTCTTTGATTATTCGTCGAAGCTGTCCATTCCTGAAATATCAGAAATGAAATCGTCTGCTGATGCCGGAGAAGCTTCTTCTACGAAGAGCTCAGGTTCTCCGTCTGCTTCTGCTACTTCAGGTTCTCCGTCTGCACCGAGAACTGTAAAGCCTTCTGCGCCTTCAGCATTGTTTACGGTCTTCATGTCTTCGTTTTCAACGAGACGGAATCCGATATCATCACCATCAAAGTTCTGTCTGAGGTCAATTTCGTTGTCGTCTTTATCAAGAACCTTAACGTCAAGGCCAAGAGCCTGGAGCTCTTTGATAAGTACCTTGAATGATTCCGGAACGCCTGACTTCGGAACACTCTGTCCCTTAACGATAGCTTCGTATGTCTTAACTCGACCTACGATATCGTCAGACTTGACAGTAAGAATTTCCTGAAGTGTATAAGCTGCACCGTAAGCTTCAAGTGCCCAAACTTCCATTTCACCGAAACGCTGACCACCGAACTGAGCTTTACCACCAAGTGGCTGCTGAGTAACGAGTGAGTAAGGACCGGTTGAACGGGCATGAATCTTATCGTCAACAAGATGATGGAGCTTGAGGTAGTACATTACGCCGACTGTAACTCTGTCGCCGAGTGGCTTACCTGTACGGCCATCCATAAGAACTGTCTTACCATCGCGAGCCTGATATGCATCGTCGAGGAACTTGAGTTCTTTTTCATCTGTTGTATTTGATTTAAGAAGTTCAATGAGTTCGAGAAGATCAAATCCTCTTTCCTCATTCTTAGCTTCATAGTCGAGAACCATCTGCTGCATGGCAGGTGTGCCCTCTGCAAGAATCTTTGATTCTGTAAGGAAGTACTGGATATCTTCTTCATGAGCACCATCGAATACAGGTGTCATAACCTTCCAGCCCTTTGAACGGGCTGCCATACCCATGTTTACTTCAAGTACCTGACCGATGTTCATTCGGGAAGGTACGCCCAGTGGGTTAAGAACGATATCAAGTGGAGTACCGTCAGGAAGGAATGGCATATCTTCCTGTGGAAGTACACGGGAAACTACACCCTTGTTACCATGACGACCGGCCATCTTGTCGCCGACCTGAATCTTTCTCTTCTGAGCAATGTATACGCGAACAACCTTGTTTACACCAGGGCTGAGTTCGTCTGAGTTAGCGCGAGTGTATTCCTCAACGTTAACAACTGTACCGTATTCACCATGAGGAAGACGGAGAGATGTATCTCTTACTTCCTTAGCCTTTTCACCGAAGATAGCCTGGAGAAGTCTTTCTTCAGCTGAACGCTCTGTTTCACCCTTTGGAGTTACCTTACCAACAAGGATGTCACCTGAGTGAACTTCGGCACCGATGCGGATGATACCTTCTTCATTAAGATCTGAAAGAGCATCTTCACCGACATTTGGAATGTCGCGTGTGATTTCTTCAGGTCCAAGCTTGGTATCGCGAGCTTCAAGTTCAAACTCTTCAATGTGGAGTGATGTATAAACGTCATCTCTTACGAGTTTTTCGTTAAGAAGAACAGCATCCTCGTAGTTGTAACCTTCCCATGTTACGAAGCCGATGAGAGCATTCTTACCAAGGGAGATTTCACCGTTTGCTGTAGCAGGACCGTCGGCAATAACTGCTCCTGCCTCAACCTTCTGGCCAAGGTCAACGATTGGGCGCTGGTTAATGCAGGTGCCCTGGTTTGAACGCATGAACTTGATAAGCTCATAATCGTCAAACTCACCGTCAGCAGTTTCAATCTGAATTGTTGTTGCGTCAACGTGCTTAACTGTACCTGCACGCTTTGCAAGAACTACAGAACCTGAGTCAACAGCTGCTTTGTATTCCATACCTGTACCAACGAAAGGAGCCTTTGTAACCATGAGAGGAACAGCCTGACGCTGCATGTTTGAACCCATGAGTGCACGGTTCGCGTCATCGTTTTCAAGGAATGGAATCATAGATGTAGCAACAGATACAAGCATCTTTGGAGATACATCCATGTAATCAGGAACAGACTTGTCTACTTCTGCGAATTCATCTCTGTAACGGATTGTGATTCTGTCTTTTACGAAGTAACCATCCTTATCAAGAGGTGTATTAGCCTGAGCTACGCGGTAGTTGTCTTCAACGTCAGCTGTCATGTAAACAACTTCGTCAAGAACTTTGCCTGTTTCCTTATCTACTTTTCTGAATGGAGCTTCAATGAAGCCATACTTATTAATACGAGCGAATGTAGCGAGATAAGAGATAAGACCGATGTTTGGACCTTCCGGAGTCTCGATTGGGCACATGCGTCCGTAATGTGTGTAGTGTACGTCACGAACTTCGAATCCGGCACGGTCACGAGAAAGACCGCCAGGACCAAGAGCTGAGAGACGACGCTTATGAGTAAGTTCTGCAAGTGGGTTTGTCTGGTCCATGAACTGAGAAAGTGGTGATGAACCAAAGAATTCCTTGATAGCAGCAACAACAGGTCTGATGTTAACAAGAGCATCAGGTGTTGCCTTTTCAGGATCCTGAGCCTGGAGAGACATACGCTCTCTTACTACTCTTTCCATTCTTGAGAAACCAATGCGGAACTGGTTCTGAAGAAGTTCACCTACTGAACGGATACGACGGTTACCGAGATGGTCGATATCGTCGAGAGTACCGATATTGTTGCCAAGGCAGTTGAGGTAGTTTACTGTAGCAAAAATATCGTCAATAATAATATGTTTAGGAATGAGATCATCGGCATGCTCCTTAAGTGCAAAGAGCATAGAATCCTTTTCGGCCTCTGTGTCGATAAGGAGTTCAGAAAGTACTGAGAAGCGAACCTTTTCATTGATACCTACAGTATCAAGTTCCTCCTCTGTAATGCCAAGGCCTTCAACAAATGGAAGGACATCTACCATACCATTTGATACAACCTTAACTTCCTTGCCCTCTTCTGTGAGAACGAAAGCTGTCATTACGCCTGCCTGCTCAATTTCGTAAGCCTTTTCAGCAGTAATGATTTCGCCTGCTTCTGCAAGAAGTTCACCGGTCTGTTCATTTACGATCGGCTGCGCAAGTTTATTGCCTGCAAGTCTCTGAGAAATTGCAAGCTTCTTATTATACTTATAACGACCTACACGAGAGAGGTCATAACGACGAGCGTCGAAGAAGAGATTGTCAAGATGAGCCTGAGCTGTTTCAAGTGTTGGTGGTTCACCCGGACGAAGTCTCTTGTAAACTTCGAGAAGTGCTTCGTCGGCATTCTTTGTAGTATCTTTTTCAAGAGTAGCTACGATTCTCTCATCGTTGCCGAAGAAATCAAGGATATCTTCGTTGCTTGAGAGACCGAGAGCACGAATAAATGTAGTAATGAAGATCTTTCTGTTCTTGTCGATACGAACATAGAAAAGATCGTTCTGGTCTGTTTCGTATTCGAGCCATGCACCACGGTTAGGAATTACAGTTGTGGTGTAGAGTTCCTTACCTGTCTTGTCATGGGTCATACCATAATAAACACCCGGAGAACGAACGAGCTGAGAAACAATAGCGCGTTCTGCACCATTGATAACGAATGTACCGCTATCTGTCATGATAGGGAATTCGCCCATCTTGATTACGCTCTCTTTGATGAGACCTGTTTCCTTATTATAAAGGCGTGCTGTGAGATGGATTGCTGCAGAATATGTAGCGTCTCTCTCCTTGCATTCCTTTACTGAGTACTTTGGTTTCTCGTCCATTGTGTAGTCGACAAACTCAAGTACAAGGTTGCCTGTGTAATCTGTAATTTCGCCGATATCTCTGAATACCTCTTTCAGACCGGTATCGAGGAACCACTTGTAAGAATTCTTCTGAATTTCGATGAGGTTAGGCATCTGCATAACTTCGTCGATTTCCGCAAAATTCATGCGAGTGGTGGTGCCAAGCTTTGTCTGCTTAACGTTTACCATAGGCCGTGATCACTCCGTTCTTTGTATTAAAATATCTGCCGATTTGAGGGCAGACTTACACACTATTCCTTATAATGTGAATATACATTCTAAAACAGAGTTACAACCCCGTCAAGCGATTGCGTGCAAAAAAGTCAAGACTTTTTAAAAGTTTTTCAGCATCGCTCCCGGGCGTTTCTTAAAATACATCAGAACCACCCGAAAACGGGTAAAAAAAGCACCCCGCAGTGAACCCTGCGGGGTGCATACATTATAAATAGTATCAGTCAAGGAAGTCCTTGAGTTTCTTTGAACGTGAAGGATGTCTGAGTTTACGAAGAGCCTTGGCTTCAATCTGACGGATACGTTCACGAGTTACGTTGAATTCCTTACCAACTTCTTCAAGAGTTCTTGGGTGACCGTCTTCAAGACCGAATCTCAAAGAAAGTACTCTCTCCTCTCTTGGTGTAAGAGTCTTAAGAACTTCAGCAAGCTGTTCACGGAGAAGCATCTGAGATGCTGCGTCTGCCGGTGCAAGTGCATCGTCATCCGGAATGAAGTCGCCAAGATGTGAATCTTCCTCTTCACCGATTGGAGTTTCAAGAGAAACCGGTTCCTGAGCAACACGAAGAATCTCACGTACCTTTTCTACAGGCATATCGAGTTCCTGAGCAATTTCCTCTGCGGTTGGGTCACGGCCATTCTTATGAAGGAGCTGGCTGTTTGTCTTCTTAACCTTGTTAATGGTTTCAACCATATGAACAGGAATACGAATTGTTCTTGCCTGGTCTGCAATAGCTCTTGTGATAGCCTGACGGATCCACCATGTGGCATAAGTTGAGAACTTGAAGCCCTTGGTGTAGTCGAACTTGTCAACAGCCTTGATAAGACCGAGGTTACCCTCCTGAATAAGGTCAAGGAACTGCATGCCACGGCCAACATAACGCTTTGCAATACTTACTACAAGACGAAGGTTGGACTCTGCAAGCTTTTTCTTTGCCTCCTCATCGCCTTCAGCGATACGGATGGCAAGATCGATTTCCTCTTCCGGAGTAAGGAGAGGAACTCGTCCGATTTCCTTAAGATAAACCTTTACAGGGTCATCCATTGCTGCATTCTTGGAAACGTCATTTGCCTGAACGTCGCCTGTCTTCTGACCGCCTTCAACGTCGAAGTTGAGTGAGTCGAGAGCTGCATCACCAAGGTCATCGATGATTTCAATGTTGTTGTTTTCGAGTGTTTCATAGAGTTTGTCGAGTTCGTCAATCTCAAGATCAATCTCTACTATGGCCTGGTCGATATCGTTGGTATTAAGCTTACCTGCTGCCTTACCTTTCTCGACGAGGTCATTAATAATCTTTTGTTTCTTCTCGTCCACCTGGAAAATCTCCTTTAGTTGTTTTTCTTGAAAAGATTGCGGAAATCGTCATCTGTCATATCAGACGGATTAACCGCAGTATTATTACCTGATTCCTTAAGGACCTTAATACAGTCTTCCACTTCTTCATACTTGTTGGACACCAGAGGTCCCGCAGATTGAAGCTTTGCTATCCTGCCCATATCTTCCGGTGAGAATTCTCCGGAGAGATACATGAGGTCTATCGGTTCCGCATTTGCAATGCGATGAGACAGAACCTTGAAAAGAGTAGCATAGAAAGGTGTAATAAAGTCTTCTTCCGATAGCTTGCCGGCCATTCGTTTCAGATAATCCGGGTTCTTCAGAAGTAAAGAAAGTATGGTTTCTTCGGCTCTTGTAACCTTGCTGCTGTTACCGAGAGCTTTGTTAAGCTGTCCGAAATCAACCTTCTGCTCACGACGTTTCAATCTCTTATAAGAGTCAGCAACCTGAAGTTTTACTGCGTCTTTGCTGATACCTAACTCTGTTGCTAGTCGGGACATATAAACGTCCTGCTCAACAGGTGAAGATATCCTTGCAATTATCTCGCAGGCTTCACGGGTATACTTTACTTTTCCGTCGTCAGTTGAAGTATCGTATTTCGCACGCTTTTCGTTGAGTCTGTACTCTGTCTCGTTTGCAGCGCCATCAATGATGGACTGAAAGCGTGAAGCGCCGAATTTTTTAATGATTTCATCGGGGTCTTTTCCCCCGCTGAGCGTCAGCGGTCTGACGCTCATACCGGTGGCATCAAATTTCTGAAGCGCCCTTTCGGTTGCTTCCTTGCCTGCTTCATCGTTGTCATAGGACAGAAGGATTGTGTTCGCATAGCGGGCAAGCAGTCTTACCTGTTCATCGGTAAGAGCTGTCCCAAGTCCTGCAACGGCATTGTTGAAACCTGCCTGATGAAGAGTTATGACGTCGAGATACCCTTCACAGAGAATAAGGGTATCGTCACCGGTGTCTTTTGCATAGTTAAGTGCAAAAAGAGCATTACGCTTGTTGTAGACAAGTGTGTCAGATGTATTGACATATTTTGGCTTTGAGTCATCAAGAACTCGTCCGCCAAAAGCTATGATATTGCCGCGGAGGTCGATGATCGGAACCATCGCCCTGTTGCGGAAATTGTCGTAAGTAAAGGTTTTGCCATTCTTTTCTGAACGGCGGATAAGATTTGCTTCATAAAGTTCCTGGCTGCTGTAGCCTTTTGAACGCATATGATTCTCTAAAGCATGCCAGTCATCAGGTGCAAAGCCCAGACCGAAGTGGCGTATTGTGTGGACTGAAAGTCCACGCTTGTTCTGCCAGTAATCAAGGGCAACCGCTCCCTGTTCATTCCAGAGACACGCATGGTAAAAGCGGGCAGCCTCTTTATTGATTTCATACATTCTGCGGCGCTTTTTAGCCATTGTATCGTCGTAGTTGTCGTCAGGCATTGTGAGGCCTGCCTTGTCTGCAAGGAGCTTCACTGCTTCAATGTAGTCAAGGTTTTCGATGTCTCTGGCAAAGGTAATGATATCTCCGCCCTTACCGCAGCCGTAGCAGTAAAAAGACTGCGTATCGTTATAAACGGTAAAGGAAGGTGTTTTTTCGCTGTGGAACGGACAGAGACCCTTCGATGTACGGCCCTGATGCTTAAGATTAACATAGCCGGAAATGAATTCTTCAATATCCAGCCTGTCTCTTAGAGTATTCAGAAATTCTTCTCTGATTCTCGGCATGAGTCTCTTCCTTTTTCTTTATTCAGCCCACGGTTTCGGTATAAACAGTTCTTCAAAAACTGCCAGAGCGTATCTGTCGCTCATTCAGGAGATGTAGTCGCAGGCTCCACGCTCCGGTGATTCTTTATGTGCTATATGTCTGTAGTCTTCAGGCATCTCTTCCGGATGCTCAACGAAGTATCTGTAAAGTTCCTGAACAACGACTATTGCCTTACCCTCTTCGCCCTTGCAGACAGGGTTGCGGTATACGTTGTCAAACATAAAGTCATAAAGCTCGTCATAAGCCTTCTGAACTTCCGGAGCCATTGTGACATCCAGCCCCATTGTATTCTCAAGGGTTGATTGAACCAATGTATTGATTCTGTCCCCTTTGCTCTTTCCCAGAACCTCACGGATATGTGCCGGCAGAGCTTCCTCTGTGAGTACGCCCGCTCTGATGGCATCATCGATATCGTGGTTGAGATAAGCTATTCTGTCGGCATGCTTAACCAGCCTGCCTTCAAGGGTATCGGCCTCTTTACCTGTTGTGTGGCACACAATGCCGTCACGAACCTCCATGGTGAGGTTAAGACCTTTACCATCTTTTTCTATAACATCTACTACTCTGAGGCTCTGCTCATAATGCTTGAATCCGAAAGGAACCACGGCATCGAGAGCACGTTCTCCCGCATGGCCGAAAGGTGTATGTCCAAGGTCATGTCCGAGGGCAATTGCCTCTGTCAGGTCCTCGTTGAGTCCGAGTCCCATTGCAAGAGTTCTTGCTATCTGAGCTACCTCTAAGGTATGAGTAAGTCTTGTTCTGTAGTGGTCACCTGTCGGAGACAGAAAAACCTGAGTTTTATGCTGGAGTCGTCTGAAAGCGTTGCAGTGAATAATGCGGTCGCGATCGCGCTGAAAAGCAGTTCTGATACCGTCCTCTTCTTCAGGAAAAAGACGTCCCTTTGTGTCTTTGCTTTTGCAGGCTCTGTCAGAAAGAGTCAGCTCTTCATTCATAAGAGTCATATCACTGATACTTTTCAAGACTTTCAGTCCTTTCTCTCCATTCTGAGTATTGCGCCGCAAGGCATCTTCTCTGAGCACCTGATCTTTATAACTGCCATCGGGTTTGGAGCAACATCTATTGCCTCTCCCTTTTCGTTGAACATCTCATCGACTGTAATGTCGAAAGGTTCCTTACCCGGCATAAGAACATTGAGCTTATCACCTTTGAAGAAACGGTTGCGCTGAGTTACTGTTACAAACTCTCCGTCGCTGTTAAGAACATTGGCAATAACGTCCCAGTTTCTGATGTATATGCCATCGTAATAAAGATTGGCATCTTCTGTCGGATCACCAAAATAGAAGCCTGTGCAGTAATCGCGGTAGCTTATGCGATAAACCTCATCGACAATCCATGGTTCAGGTTTGTAGTCCATGGATGGAGCTTTCATAAAGCCGTCAATTGCAGCCCTGTAGGCATTGGTTATTGCGGCAACATAGAAGGCTGACTTTGCACGGCCTTCAATTTTGAAGCTTGAGATACCGGCATCTATGAGTTCAGGGA
>X77_Onager__coassemble_21_pt1 | contig 19325 bp, 16 predicted proteins | sample X77_Onager__metabat2_low_PE_001 | metagenome-assembled genome bin X77_Onager
GTCTACTTTCATTGCATCTTCATGAAGCACTTCGATGTTGTCATAGTCTGCAAGTGTCTCATCAAGAATCGGAAAGAGACGATCATCAAGTTCAATTGATACGACCTTCTTTGCCCTCTTTGCAAGTTCAACCGTGAGGACACCTATACCCGGTCCGATTTCTATTGCGCAATAGCTGTCATCAGGAATGGCAGCTTCGGCCATTGCCGGACAGACTTCATCGTCGATAAGGAAGTTCTGTCCGAGTGCCTTGGAAAAGGCAAAGCCGTGTCGCTTTAAAAGTTTTTCAACTTCATTGATATCTGATAAGTTCATACCTTAGCCAATCGCTCCATAGAAGTTTGCGGCAAGGAGTGAAACTGCAACAGAAGCAGCAGTTCCGATAATGATAAGACCGCTTGAAAGAAATCTGTGTGCTCTGCGGTGGTCTGACATTTCCTTTGCTTCCTCATTGAGTTCTGCAGGTTCGAAATCATCATCTACAGCAGCCTCATCACCATACTGTGGCTCGGCTACACCTGTCTTCTCCCAAAGCTGAAGCATACGGAAGAGAACTTCTACAGCCTTGTAAATAAGCTGTGGAGGTGTGTCACCCGGCTGAGCTGTAACCTTGGCTTCGTTTGCACTGTCGCCATCAGCTACACAAGCGTAGATGTAGTATTCTTTTGAACCATCTTCAAGAGTCTTTGAGAATACCTTTGTAAGTGCGGCGCCGACACTTGTGTCAGCAGTGTCGAAGGCGCCCTTTGCGAGTGCAACGGCATATTCATCTGCTGCCATATCGGCTTTTTCAACAGTATATGGACTGAGGAAAATACATCCATCCATGTTAACTGATTCAGAAACTGTCTTTAAGAAATCAACTGTCTTTGTTGTTGCGATTGCAACTGTAAGGTCCTTCTCGCGAAGTTCGTTTACAACACGGTTGATAAATGCTGCATCGAATGGAAGGTCTTCCTGTACAGGAGCCTCAACAGGAGTTTCAGCAGCAGGAGTCTCTTCCGGAGCAGCAGGAGTCTCCGGTGCTGCAGGAACCTCAGGAACAACAGCAACCTCTTCTGCAACAGGAACTGCAGGAGCAACAGGAACAGCACCGATGGCATCTGTTTCCTCGCTGATGCCCTCAAGAGGATCGGCTTCAGGCTCTTCACCGAAGTCTACTGTGTCATGAAGATAAGGGAAAAGACCATCTTCAAGAATGTAATCAATTCTTGCACTGTCAAGAGGAAGAACAGCCATAATCTGATCTTCGGCCTTTACTGCATATGCAGTGTAGAGGCCGTCATTTGTGAGAATGGCGGTTGCATCTGTTGGAAGCATGGCATGACTGTTAATAAGTTCGGCATCAAGTTCAGGATAAATTTCCTTGATGAGTTTCTGAACAGTTTTAACCGGTCTCTGCTTAAACTGGAATGCAGATGCCACGAATTTTTTGAATGGAAGGAAAAGATCTGCCTGTGTGGCAAGAACGATTATGTCCTCTGTTGTAACTGCTTCGCCAAGGCCTTTAATAAATGTCTTTTCACTGCCGTAGTTTTCAAAAGCAGTCTCAGTCTTTAAAACCTGATTAAACTTTTCAACTATCTTATCCTGTGCAGCTACTGTCTCCATGGACAGGTCTGTGCCAAGGCACATAAGCTTTATATTCATTTAGGTATACCGCCTTTTTTATGAAACTGTTGGAACCCACTTGGTTGCATTCTTGTATGGGTTGGACACACCAAGTGCATCGTAGTATGCCTGTGGGTAACGAGGTGTCTTGTTGTCAGATACGCGGGAAGTATCAATTCCCTCTGATTCCTCATCTCTTACAAGACGGGCAACAACTACGAGTCTTGCGCCTTTGAACTCGTCGGAAGCTGTTGAAAGAGTGAGAAGTTTATCTGAAGACTCAATGTCTACACCTGTGTTGTAAATACGTCTGGTATTTATCTCCTCAATGTAGGAAGCAAAAGAATCAAGGGAACCAAGATTCTGGAAAGCGTAATCAAAAACGTATCCGTTATCTGCTTCTTCAGTTGAGTTCGTGATGAATACACCATAAACCTTGAACTTGTAGTTCTCGGTAAGAGTATCGTACTCAATAACAGGGTTCTCAATGAAACCTGTTACAGTCTTATAAACAGCGAGGGTTGTGAACATCTGTCCGCCCTGCTTCATTGACTGACCATAAATGACATTGTTAAGGTCTAAATCTTTGGCATCGTTATCCTTGTCAAGGAATGGATTGCCGTATACGCTGAAGTTTCCATTGAAGTTATGGTTGGCGTAGTAGGAATTGTCATCAGCCTGAGTTACAGGGTACTCAATGTTCAGACCCGGAATGCTGATCCATCCTACAACATCCCTGTTTTCAGCATATAAAGGTGCAAAATCAACCTGCATGTCGGAAGGGAATTTTACGTCCGGATACTTATCATAAGCATCATCCCAGCCGTCAAGTCTTGAACCGGTCTCAAATGTCTGAGCCAGAGAAGTCTGAAGCTTCATGTTCTGTGAAGCACTGAACTTTGAGTAACCGAAGAGAACGGCTGTAGCAAGAACAATTACAGCAAGAATAATGGCAATTACTTTAATAATTGCAGCTATAGGGCTGCTTTTCTTTGGTTCTGCAGTTTCCTCTTTTGGTTCTTCCTTGTGTTCTTCAACCTTTACAGGCTCTTCTGCTTCAGTTTTTCTGTTTTTTTTACTTTCTTTTTTCGCCTGCTTTTCAGCAGCCTTCTGTGCTTTGGCATCTTCTTTTGCCTGCTTCTGAGCCTGCTTTTCAGCAGCCTTCTGAGCCTTGGCATCTTCTTTTGCCTGTTTCTTTTCAGCCTTTGCCTGAGCTTTCAGTTCTCTCTTTGAAGGCTCTGCTTCAGCACCTTCTTCTGCAGGTCTGAAAACAGGAGGTTCCGGAACATAAGGCTCCGGTGTCTTTTCAGGTTCAGGGGCTTTCTGCTGAGCTGCGCCGAAGTACTGCATGCGAGGTGTTTCAACCTCTGCAACCTCATCCGGCTTAACAGTAGACATTACCGGTGGCTGTGGCTTTGTGTTGCCGCTCATGAAATAGCTGCTCTGTCTGCTTGCTTCTGCAGGTTCGGCTGCAGCTGTCGGCTGAGCGGAAGCCTTAACTTCAGGCTTCTTTTCAGGAGCAGCAGTATTGAAGTTTGAGCCGCTCTGTCCCGGTACAGGTGGCATATAGCTTGCTGTCTGAGCAGCGCGTTTGTCACGTACTTCCTTCTTCTCTACTGCAGTATATTTCGGCTTGAAATCTGTGTGAACTTTACCGTCGTCAAAATTATCCAGAAGAGAATCAATGAATGACCAGTAATCGTCATCCTTCTGAATCTCATGGAAATTAAGCTGGTCTGCTTCTGCCTTTGCAGGCTGTGGCTCTGCCATCATTTCAGCTTTAATATCCTCGAACACTTCGTCTGAATCAAGAACGGACTCATCCGGCATATTTATTGCGCCAAATGCAGACTTCTTTATCTCTTTCCGTACAGTCTCTCCTCCAAGGTCAGCCCCTTTTTCTTCCTCAGAAGGGACTTCTTCTGTGGCTGGGGCTTCACGAAAGGGTTTGCGTTCAGGCTCGTCTTCCTCAGCGGTTGCTTCAGGAATCTCGATATTTGTTTCTGTTGGAACTTCTGCAGGTGCGATTTCCTCTTCTTCAGGGGTTTCGCTCTTGAGAGATACAAACATGTCTCTCATAGAAGCCATGTAGTTTACGTCCGGTTCTTTTTCCTCAATTGCCTCTTCAACAATTTCAGAAATTACTTCTTCGGACACAGGAGCCTCTACAGGTGATTCAGAGATAAGTTCTCCGAAAGACTCTTTAGGCTCTGAGGATTTCTTTGCTGAAAATCCGTATTTTTCGAATAAAGCTTCCTTATTGTCAGCCATCAAATTCCTCCTTCAATTACCCCGGTGATGCCGGAAACAAGTGTAGCTGTGCCATCTAAAAGAAGTTTTCCGCCTGCAACGCTTCCTGAGCTTGTTACAAGGGAGATGACAAGTGCAATTGCAATAATTATTGCAATGATTATTAACAGTTTTCTGAAGAGAACAGCTATGCCGTCGCCCTTGAGCGGTATTATCTTTGCGAGTAAGCCTTCGTCCTCTTCATCGTAATACTCATCTTCATAATATTCATCCGGCTCATCGAAGCTTGCTCTCTGTGCCGGTGTATATTCAGGTCTTTCCTCTTCATCGTCCACGACATATTTGCGAAGCGGATCTTCTGAAGGAGCAGGCTCATCATCCTCATCAGGATAATCTTCGTCATCGTCGAGGCCAAGGTCGATATCGAAATCGTCGTCATCTTCCTCTTCAAGTTCAACCTTTGATGGCTTGCCTTCATAGAAGTCGGCATCTATTCCGTCAAGAATGTCTTCCTGTTCAACAGGTGCCTCTTCTGTTTCAGCTTCCTCAAGCATCTGAACCTCATCAAAGAAATCGTCGGTTTCGTCAGGAGTAAGATTAAGTACTTCTTCCTCTTCTGCTTTAGGAAGGTATTTAGCCTTGTCTTCAGGTTTTGCTTCTGAGTCAAAAAGGACAATGTTTTTGACTATGATTCTTGGGTTCTCTTCTGATTGATTGTTTCTTTTGTTGTTAGCCATTGTTTCCTCCAACAATAAGTTTGTCTTTCAGGTATAGTTCTACAATGCCGAAGGCCGTGCCTGCGGCTTTATTTCTGTTCTCTTCTCTGGCGTTATGAGTTCCGGTCATAAGGGAGTATACAAGTGTACCGGTCGCAGTGCTGAGACCAATGTATATCTCGCCCTCCGGATGGGAGCCATCCGGTCCGGGACCGGCAACGCCGGTTACGCCTACGCCGATGTCGGCGCCGGCGAGGGAGCGGACTCCGTCCGCCATCTGTGCCGCAACCTGCGGACTGACTACCGAGTACTGCTGAAGTGCTTCGGCTGTAACGCCAAGCACTGACTGCTTGATGTCCTCGGAATAGGAAACCACTCCACAGTGGAATACGTTGGATGCACCGGAGATATCGGTAATCATCTTGGCAATAAGACCACCTGTGCAGCTTTCGGCAAGAGCAATTGTCATGCCTCTTTCCTTCAGGGTTTCAACAACAGCCTTTGCTGTTTCTTCATCCGTATATTCACTTTCAAAAGGAGCAATATATGAAAATGTCATATCCCTGTTCCTCTCAGTTACATGTTCGGTGTGATTTTTACGAGGCGTACGCCATCGGCTGCACGCTTTACAAGTTCATCGACATTGAGAGCGGCTTCTGCCTCTTCGATTGCTTCAAGTGTCGGCTTAAGTCTTGGGTGTCTTGGAGTGAACACTGTGCAGCAGTCCTCATATGGCTCGATGGATGTCTCAAAGGTTCCGATTCGACGTGAAATCTCAACAATTTCATTCTTGTCCATACCGATGAGAGGTCTGAAAACAGGAAGGTTTGCAACAGCATTGGTGCACTGGATGGCAGCAAGTGTCTGGCTTGCAACCTGGCCAAGGCTTTCACCCGTAATAAGTGCTCCGCACTTGTGCTGTCTTGCAACTCTTTCAGATATACGCATCATCATGCGGCGCATGATGATAGTAAACATTTCCTCAGGACAGTCGTCCTTGATTCTCTCCTGGATCTCTGTGAATGGAACAACGTAAAGGTCCATTCTGCCGGCATATTCTGCCACCTCGCTCATGAGCTTGTGAACCTTCTGTTCTGCTCTGTCGCTGGTATATGGAGGAGATGCAAAATGTATGCCGTTAAGTACAAGGCCACGCTTTGCCATCATCCATGCAGCTACCGGGCTGTCGATTCCGCCGGAGATGAGGATTGATGCTCTGCCTGCAGTTCCTACAGGCATACCGCCGGCACCCTTAAGCTGTGTGCCGTGGATGAAAGCGTACTGGTCGCGAACTTCTACGGTAACTGTAAGGTCCGGGTTATGAACATCCACCTTAAGGTGTGTATTGTTCTTAAGAAGATATCCGCCAAGCTCTCGGCTTATTTCCGGGCTCTTGAGCGGGAAGTGTTTGTCTGAACGTTTTGCCTCTACCTTGAAGGTTTTAACTTCAGCAAGCTGAGGCTTGAGATACTCACCGGCAACCTCTACGATTTTCTGCATCTCTTTCGGAGCAGCCACTGCTCTTGAGTAAGCAGCAATACCAAATACTTTTGAAATCGCCTCCGACGCGGCATCCATATCAGGATATTCCTCTGTCGGTGTAATCATGATGGTTGACTGTGAACGTGTTATTTCGCAGTCCATGATGTCAGCAAGAGCTGTCTTCAGGTTTTTGATGAGGGCGTCCTCAAAGGTGTTTCGGTTGAGACCCTTTAAGGCAAGCTCGCCGTTCTTTATGAGGATAATTTCTTTCATGAAATGAATCACTTTCTTTTTTTGAGTGTCTGTGCAGCCTCTTTAAAGCAGGCTATTGCTTCTTCAACTTCTTCGAGTGTATTGAAGCGAGAGAAGCTGACTCTTACAGCAGAGTCAATGGTTGCAGGTTCAAGGCCCATCTGAGTAAGAACGGTACTTCTGTGACCCTTGGAGCAGGCTGAACCTGTTGATACGAAAACGTCCCTGCCTGAGAGATAGTTTCTGAGGACCTCAGAAGGCACTCCCGGGATGGAAAGATTTACAACATACGGAAGAGCATTTTCGCCTGAATTAAGATGTGCTGTGCCATCTTCTGTTACACCTTTTACAAAGGTGTCCCGAAGCTCTCTGACATGGGCGAGGTTCTCGCCAATGTCACCTATCGCAGCCACGGCTGCGGCAAATCCGGCTATTCCCGGCATGTTCTGAGTTCCTGAGCGTACATTGCTCTCCTGGCCTCCGCCAAGAGTATAAGGCAATATACGAAGTCCTTTTCTGACGTAAAGTGCGCCCTGACCCTTCGGGCCGTGCACCTTGTGAGAACTGACTGTAATAAGGTCTGCGCCAAGAGCCTTTGGGCTTACCGGAATCTTTCCGAAGGCCTGAACTGCATCGCAGTGAACATAGGCCGGAGCGCCGGCTTTCCTGATCGCAGCCTTCGCTGCCTTTATCGGCATTATGCTTCCAACTTCGTTGTTGACAGCCATAATGCTGACAAGGATTGTATCTTTGTTTACGGCGTCGAAGATGTCCTCATCTCTGACGCAGCCAAATTCATCAACCGGAAGTCTTACGACTTCAAAGCCCTGTTCTTCCAGGCGTTTCATACATTCTTCCACGCTCGGGTGCTCAACGGCGCTGGTAACGATTCTGTTACCGTTGCGCTTCAGGGCCATGGCAGTACCCATAATGGCTATGTTGTTGCTTTCTGTTCCGCCCGATGTGAAATAAACTTCGCCGGAGGAACAGCCGAGTGCTTTCGCCAGAGTTTTTCTGGACTCTTCAAGGAGATCGTTCGCCCTGTCTCCCACCTTGTGGAGAGATGAAGGATTGCCATAATTGTCAGTCAGTGCGGCAACCATTGCTTCCACCGCTTCAGCGCAGGGTTTTGTTGTGGCACTATTGTCAAAATAGCATTGCATCGGGTCCTTCTCCTTACAGTTTCTTAGTCCTGAAAATGCGCAGTCATCCTGCGTAAAACATTACATTTCATTATACAATAAAGGGCATTTGCCCGCAACACAAATGCCCCTTTTTAAGTCTTATGATTTGTAGTTTTCTTCAGCTATTTTTCTGAGCTCGGAAATCATGATTTTTGCATCCGGAGCTTTGAAAATTGTGCTGCCTGAAACGAATACATCTGCGCCTGCTTCAGCAGCGACTCCGATGTTCTTTTCACTGATGCCTCCATCTACCTGAATAAGGAGGTCTTTTTTGCCAAGTCTGTTTGCTTCATCTCTGACTGCTCTTACCTTTGGCATCATATCAGCCATGAATGACTGTCCGCCAAAGCCCGGCTCTACAGTCATTACAAGAATCATTTCAACCTTGTCAATCCAAGGAAAAGCCACTTCTGCAGGTGTGCCAGGCTTAAGGGCGATGCCTGCCATCATTCCCTTTTCATGAATGGCATTGACTGTTGCCTCAGGGTCGGATTCCGACTCGATATGGAAAGTGAGCATATCTGCTCCCGCCTTGGCAAAATCTTCAACATACTCAAGCGGATTGGATATCATGAGATGAACATCTGCCTTGCCGTTGATGTATGGCTTAATGCTCTTAAGAATTGGTGCTCCGACTGTAAGATTCGGAACAAAATGTGCGTCCATAACGTCATAGTGCATCCAGTCTGCACCGGCCTCTTCCATTCGTGTTACTTCAGCGCCCATTTTTGCAAAATCACAGCTTAAAAGTGATGGGGAAATAATAATCATATATATGCACTCCGCTCAAATTAATTGTTACGGTTTCAAAAACCACGGAAAGTATACCATTTATGCGAAAAAAATCCAAATAATAAGGTAATTTTCTCTTTAATCCTACTACTAATTATGATATTATTACTGCAACTTATTTTAGGAGGTTGCTTTATGAACGTCGCTGTAATGGGCTACGGTACCGTAGGTTCAGGTGTTGTTGAAATCATCAACTCAAAGCATTCCGATATTCTCGGCAAAAGTTCAAATGAAGATTTGGCTGTAAAATATATCCTTGATCTTCGTGATTTTCCGGGGGATCCAAACGAAGGAAAATTTATCAAAGATTACAATATCATAGTAGAGGATGACGATGTTGACATCGTTGTTGAGGCAATGGGCGGAGTTAACCCTGCTTTCGACTTCACAGCAAGAGCACTTGCTGCAGGAAAGCACGTTGTAACTTCAAACAAGGAGCTTGTTGCAACAAAGGGTCTTGAACTTCTTCAGATTGCAAAAGACCACAATGTTAACTACCTCTTTGAAGCAAGCGTAGGTGGCGGTATTCCACTTATCAGACCTCTCCAGTTCTGCCTTGGCGGAAACGGCATCAACTCAATCAACGGTATCCTTAACGGAACAACAAACTTCATTCTCACAAGAATGATTTTTGACAACCTCACATTTGAGGATGCTCTTAAGATTGCTCAGGACAACGGCTATGCCGAAGCTGACCCTACCGCAGACGTTGAAGGTTTCGATGCCTGCAGAAAAATCTGCATCCTCGCAAACATTGCTTACGGCTGCGAAGTTAAACCTGACCAGGTTCACACAGAGGGTATCACAAAGATTACTCTTGAAGACGTTGCTTATGCCGCAAACTGCAACTCCGTAATCAAGCTTATTTCAACCGTTGAGAAACTTCCTGACGGTCGTATATATATCATCGTAAGCCCGGCTATCGTTAAGAAGTCCAGCCAGCTTGCAAGTGTTGACGATGTATTCAACGCAGCACTCGTAAGCGGAGACAACGTTGGTGACGTTGTCTTCTACGGCCGCGGAGCCGGCAAGCTTCCTACAGCTTCTGCTGTTGTTGGCGATGTAATCGACTGCGCTAACCACAAGGATGACCGCAGACTTATCGGCTGGGGTCCAAGCGTAGAAAACTACATTGCTCCATATGACGAGATTCCAAATCAGTATTACATCCGTCTCAAGGTTGAGGATCCTGATGCTGCTCAGCATGAAATCCGCAACGCTTTCGGAAGCATTTACCTTCTTGCCCGCTCAGGCGCGTTCAACACTGAGCTCGCCTTCATCACCGAAGAGATGACCGAGAAGGAAATCAAAGAAAAACTCGCAGGTCTTACATCTGCAAAACTTAAATCTCTCATTAGAGTAGCTAAGTGCTGAGGAGGACAATATGGCATTAATAGTACAGAAGTTCGGTGGCTCCTCTGTTGCTAACGCAGAAAGAGTCATGAACGTTGCAAATATCGTTGCAAACACTTACAACGAAGGCAACGATGTTATTGTTGTTGTTTCCGCTCAGGGCGACACAACAGACGACCTTATCGAAAAGGCCGAAGAAATCAATCCAAAACATTCCAGAAGAGAAATGGACCAGCTTCTTGCAGCAGGTGAACAGATTTCAATCTCTCTCCTTGCAATGGGTCTTGAAAAGCTTCATATTCCTGTAATTTCCCTTCTCGGCTGGCAGGCAGGCTTCCAGACAAGCTCAGCTTATACAACAGCTCGTATTAAGCACATCAACACAGATCGCGTTAAGTCAGAACTCGACAAGAACAAGGTTATCGTTGTTGCAGGCTTCCAGGGCGTTAACAAGTATGACGACCTCACAACACTCGGCCGTGGCGGTTCAGATACATCCGCAGTAGCTCTTGCTGCAGCTCTTCACGCTGACAAGTGCCAGATTTTCACCGATGTTGAAGGTGTTTATACTGCAGACCCAAGAAAGGTTGCCAACGCCACAAAGCTTAACGAGATCACATACGATGAAACGCTTGAACTTGCATCTCTCGGTGCACAGGTTCTCAACAACCGTTCAGAAGAAATGGCAAAAAAATACAACGTAGAGCTCGAGGTACTTTCAAGTCTTAATCCTGTACCTGGAACAATTGTTAAGGAGTATAGTAAAATGGAAAAAATGCTTATCAGAGGCGTAGCAAAAGATACAGACGTAGCACGCATTTCAGTTCTTAAACTTGAAGATACACCGGGCGTAGCTTTCAAACTTTTCGGCAAGCTCGCAGCCAAGAACATCAATGTTGATATTATCCTTCAGTCAGCAGGTCGTGACGGCACAAAGGACATCACATTCACAGTTCAGAAGGCAAACGCAGAAGCTGCAAAGCAGTGTGTACTTGATGCTTTCGGCGGCATCGACGAGGCTAACATCGTTATCGATGAATCAGTAGCAAAGGTTTCAGTTGTTGGCGCAGGTATGGAAACACACCCTGGCACAGCTTCAACACTCTTCGAAGCACTTTACGATGCAGGCATCAACATCCAGATGATCGCAACAAGCGAAATCAAGATTTCTGTTCTTGTTGCTGAAGACATGGCAGACAGAGCAGTTTCAGCTGCACATGCCGCTTTCTTCCCTGAAAAGTAAGCAAAACCTACATGCAATAAAAAAGACCGCATTCTTTCGAATGCGGTCTTTTAATTTTATAATTACTTGTTGAACTTGTCCTGCTCGCGCTGGTTGTTTGCCATTACTGCGCCGAGGTCAACGTTTGCGGAAATCTGCTTCTGACGTCTGTCCTTGCGGGTTTCCTTGTATGGTGTAGGGTTGAGGAACTTGTTGATCTTGCTCTTTGTTGAACCCTTCTTAAGGTAAGTCACGATGTTGGCAAGTGTTCCTGCAACGTTTTCTTCAAGCCAGCCTTCAACGTTCTTTTCAATGACTTCATCCTTTGCCATGTTCATACCAAGGATTGATACAGTGATAAGGCTCTGGATGTCTTTTGAACCTTCATCATAGAAAGTATTGAATGTCTTGAAAATCTTCTTAAGCTGTGGCTTATCGTTTCTGCGAATGCAGTCGATAATCTTTTCGGTTGCGTACTGCTCGAAGTATTCTTCAGGAAGGAATTCACCATACTTGTCATAGTTTTCATCTGCAAGTCCCTTAAGTTCAGGGAAGATGTTTTCCATTCTGTATGCAAGGTTAATTGCTTCGAATCTGTCTTCCGGCTTCTTTGCTTTTTTCTTCTTTGGCTGCTGAGGCTGTGCCTCCTGTACAGCTTTCTTGGATGAAGCCTTACCGTTGTTCTTTGCACCCTCAGAGTCATATACAACCGGTGTGTTAAAGAATGCTCCGATTGTTTCCATTATTTCATTAGCTGCAGACTTTGTGTCTTTAGCATTCCATGTTTCACTTTCAGGTTCGAAAAGATTCGTGCCGATACTCTCGAAATTGTGGTCATCCTTTTTAGCTGATGTTTCTACTGTGATTCCGGAGAATACGAATTTGACATCGCCATTGTCACCCTCATATGAAACAACAAGGTTGTCGCCGGATGCTGATACTATTTCACCATCTTCCTTTACAACAGAAAGTCCTGCTGCATCCATGGTGCCTTCAATTGCTTTTACAAGGCCAAGAATTGCCTCTTTTTTCTCTAACATGCGAATCTCCCGTTCAAGAAAAATTGTTAAAATCTGAAATCTGTTCAGTCGTATTATTCTATCATAGCAGGCCACCTTTGTCATTATTATTTTTCAATTGCGAACAGTGCGTAGCTATGCTAAAATCTATGCCATATAAAACTTATTAATGGAGTGATCCGGTGTGAAAAATGTTCTTGTTATTTTTGGCGGTGTTTCAAGCGAACACGACGTCTCCGTCGTATCCGCTTCTTCCGTTATCGCTCATATCCCGACTGACAAATACAACATCTATATGATGGGTATCACAAAAAGTGGTGAGTGGTACCTTTACGAGGGCGACCCTGCCCTTCTTCCGGACGACAAATGGGTTGATGGTGAAATCACCAAAGCAGCAATCTCACCTGACCATTCAGTTCATGGCATCACAGTTTTCCGCGAAAACAGCTATGAGAACATCCGCATCGATGTTGCTTTCCCTGTTCTTCATGGCAAGAACGGTGAAGACGGCACCATGCAGGGACTCTTCCAGCTTTCCGGCATACCGTTTGTCGGATGCGATGCTCTTTCATCCGCAATAACAATGGACAAGATTCTCACCAACATAGTTGCCGATCAGGCGGGCATCCCACAGGCCAAATGGGATTACATTACCGCTCATCAGGTAAAGACCGGTGAAAAGACACTCGACGATATCGCAGCTACTCTCGGCTATCCGATTTTCGTTAAGCCTGCCAATGCAGGTTCCTCTGTAGGTATCTCAAAAGCACATGACAGATCAGAACTTGAAGCTGCACTGGAACTCGCTTTACAGCATGACACCAGAATTCTTTTTGAAGAATTCATCGATGGCTACGAAATAGAATGTGCCGTTCTCGGCAACGATGACCTAAAGACCGGTGTCGTTGGTCAGATTACTCCTGCAAATGAATTCTATGATTATCAGGCAAAGTACGAAAACGCCGCTTCTGTAATCAGCATCCCTGCCCTTTGTGATGAAAGTACAAGAGATGCCATAGCAGAAAATGCAAAAAAGGTTTATAAAGCGCTAGACTGCTCGGGATTCTCTCGCGTAGACTTCTTCCTTACAAAGGCAGACGGCAGAATCCTCTTCAACGAAATCAACACCATTCCGGGCTTCACATCAATCAGCATGTACCCACAGATGATGGAAGCTGCCGGCATTCCATATTCCGAACTTTGCGACAGACTTCTTTCTCTTGCAGAAGAGAAATGGGGGTAACACAGAGTGGCAAGAAAGTACCAGATAATACTGACTGACCGCCACGAGTATGAAGATGACAAGGCAGACTCAACCACCATACTTTATGGTGAGATGGATTATGACAGCCATGAGCGCTATGTCATCAGATACGCAGAAGAAAGCGGCGATTATCAGGGAATGGTTACCGAAGTTTCTGTTTCAGGCAACACTCAGGTAACCATATCAAGACTTAACCCGGTCAACAACGCACCTCAACTGGAGTTAAGCGTTGAGCTCGAGCGACGTCACACCTGTCAGTATGACACACCGTACGGTCTCATGATGATGGGAGTTTACGGCAAGGAGATGGACTCGAGAATGAGTGCGTTCGGGGGAACCCTCGAGTTCAAATACGATATCGATATTGACGGAAATTACGTTTCCACAAATACCCTTCACATCACAGTTAAGGAGATTTTTTAACATGTCCAGAATAGTAACTATTGCAAAAGATCAGCTGTCAAAAGCAGTAAATGATTCAATTGCTGCCCTTAACGCAGAGGGTGCTCTTCCGGAAGGCGAGCTTAAAAGCTTTAATATTGAAGTTCCTGCAGACAGAAAGAATGGCGATTTTTCCATCAATGCAGCCATGGTCAATGCAAGAGTTTTCAAAATGGCTCCGGCTAAAGCCGCAGCTCTTATCACAGAAAAGATGGATCTTTCAGGCACATATTTTGATAAGGCAGAAGTTGCCGGCCCGGGATTCATGAATTTTTACCTCAATGACAGATACTACGCCGACATCCTTGCCGACATTGCAGAGCAGGGCGATTCCTACGGCCGTTCAGATTTCGGCAAAGGTGAAAAGGTGCTTGTAGAATTTGTATCAGCGAACCCTACCGGACCTATTCACATGGGTAATGCCCGTGGCGGTGCGCTCGGCGACTGCCTCGCAGCAACACTTGACTGGGCAGGTTACAACGTTGAACGCGAGTTCTACGTAAATGACGCCGGAAACCAGATAGAAAAATTCGGTCTTTCTCTCGATGTCAGATATCAGCAGCTCTTCAAGGGCGAAGATGCCGTTCCTCTCCCTGAGGATTCATACCATGGCAAAGACATCATTGACCTTGCAAAAGAATATGCTGACGCAAACGGCGACGTTCTTCTTTCAGAAACCGAAGAGGTTCGCAGAAAAGCTCTTATCGACTACGCTCTTCCAAAGAACATTGCAGGCATGCAGGCAGCAATGAAAAAGTATCGCATCGACTACGATACCTGGTTCTTTGAAAGCACCCTCCACAACGATGGACAGGTAAAAGAAACTATCGACGAGCTCACAGCAAAAGGCCTGACTTATGAAAAAGATGGTGCTCTCTGGTACAAAAACATCGACATCCAGACAGCAATGCTCAAGGAGCAGGGCAAGTCTCAGGAAGACATCGACAAGCTCGAACTCAAGGATGACGTTCTTATCCGTACAAACGGCAACCCGACATACTTTGCCGCTGACATCGCTTACCACAGAAACAAAATTGCAAAGCGTGGCTTCACAAAGGCAATCGATGTTTGGGGCGCAGACCATCACGGTCACGTTGCACGAATGAAGGGTGCTCTTGAAGCTCTCGGCATTGGCGGAGACAAACTTGATGTTGTTCTCATGCAGCTCGTTAAGCTTACTCGTGACGGCGAGCCTGTTAAGATTTCCAAGAGAACAGGTAATGCAATTACTCTTGTTGATCTTCTCGATGAAATCCCTATTGACGCTTCCCGTTTCATGTTCAACACTCGTGAAGCAGGATCAGAGATGGAATTTGACCTTGAACTTGCACTTCAGCAGACTTCTCAGAACCCTGTTTACTACTGTCAGTATGCGCATGCCCGCATCTGCAGCATTCTCAAGAAACTCGAAGAGGAAGGAAAGTCAGCAGAGAAGGCATCCATTGATGACCTCATGCTTCTTACCGCTCCGGAAGAACGTGAACTTATCCGTTACCTCTCCGATCTTCCATTTGAAATCGTTAACGCTGCAAAAGCTTATGACCCTGCAAGAATCACACGTTACGTTACTGAACTTGCAACAAAGTTCCATAAGTTCTACAACGCATGCCGCGTAAATGTTGAAGACGAGGCGCTTTCCCGTGCAAGACTTTATCTTTGCATGTGCGTTAAAACAGCAATTGCAAATGTACTCACAATGATGAAGATTTCAGTTCCTGACCATATGTAAAAAAGTGTGGGACATTTGTGTAAATTTTACAAAATGAAAAAGCAAATTTTTAACGAACACGTTCGTTAAAATTTGCTTTTTTCCTTTTCTCATAACAATAATTATGATAATATTAAGTGTGGCATTCTGATAACAAATATCGGACGTTATTAAATTTATTTATATTTTGGGAGGCAATTAACATGGCTAAGAGTTATGTTATCCTGAAAGACGCACCTGTTATGGACTATACCCATGACTACGTTGCTCTTCCAGACAACTATGGTACTTACGACTACTTCAACAGAGAAGACGTAAAGGCTATCCGCGAAACAGTATTCGCTGCTCTCGACGATCTTAACGAGAGAACAGGTATTGCAGAGGATATGGCTAAGTATGAGAAAGTTATCATCAAGCCAAACCTTGTAAACGTTTATCATAAGTCAGGTTACTTTGATAAAGACGGCGGCGAAGATTTCCCAGAAACAACTGACCCACGTGTATTCGAAGCAGTTGTAAACTGGGTTAAGAACTACAACCCTAACATCATCATCGCTGAATCTTCAGGTAAGCCTTTCCCGGCAGCAGGTTCATTCAAGATTACTCACTATGACTGGATCGCTAAGCAGTACGGCACAGAGCTCGTTCCTCTTGAAAGACGCCCTGTAGCTCGTTACATGCTTCCAAAGGCAGAAGTAATGAAGGAAATCCTCATCCCTGATACATTCGATGACATCGTTAAGGGCAAGGCTTTCTACATTTCTGTACCAAAGATGAAGACAAACATCTACACTGGCGTTACTCTTGGTTTCAAGAACGCTATGGGTACAATCCCTTACTTCCTTCGTGAGCGTAACCACACTCATGACATCAACAAGAAGCTTGCTGATATGCTTTACCTCTTCAAGCCAAACCTTACCGTTATCGACGGTATCATCGGTGGTGAAGGTAATACTCCTGCCCCTGTTGATCCTGTAGACGTACACATGATCGTAGCTTCTAACCAGTCTGTAGAAGCTGACCGTATCACAACATACATGATGGGCTTCGACCCTAACGAAAACAAGCTCATCCAGGAAGCTGACAAGCGTGGCTTCGGCGACAAGGATGTTGAAATCGTTGGTAACGTTCGCGTTACTCCATTCCGTCCTGCTTGTCCTTCAGTTATGCGCGGTGAAATCGTTGAAAAGTTACCTGGTATCGTAGGCCTTGCAGGTCACATCCTTCCTGGTGCTCCAAAGATCACTGACCCTAACAACGTAACTCCTGATCAGGCTTTCGCTATTGAGCAGGCTTGCGTAGGCGGATGTCTTTCATCTATCGGCATGGGCTTTGCAGGTGCTTTCTATGGCCCTGGTAAGCCAAACAACCCAGACCTCTTCGTAGTTGAAGGCCCTGGTATTGAAATCAATGGCACAAAGTACTGGTTCGACAAGAACGGTAAGCCATATACAAAGAACGACATCGTTAACGGCGGCAAGAAGATCATGGTTATGGGTAAGTGCTGCGGCGACGACATGCTCGCAATTGCTGACTACCCAATCAAGGGCTGCTGCAACCCTGCAGAGTGTCTTAACGCTACATGCAACGCTCTCGGCGTAGTTAACCCTCAGCTTAGACCATGGAACAACACTGCTCTTATTCCAATCGCAGTTCCAAACCTTGTTGGTACAATGGTATGGAGAGGCAAGTGGATCCTTCAGGGCAAGGCTGTTGACGTTCCAAAGCATCACGAAGACAAGATCTTCGAGCTTCCTGCACTTTCAGCTGAAGACGCTCAGAAGAACTACATCGAGTGGCCAATTCCTGCTCTTACAACTAAGCAGAAGATTTCAAGCATCGTTGATATGCTTGATTTCGCTGGTTCCCTTACAGGTATGCCTGGTGCTCTCAAGTACTACAAGAAATAATTAACTGTTTCTTAATAAAATTATTAGTGCGCTCGCCATTGGCGAGCGCATTTTTTTATTGTAAAATATAAGCAATGTTTTTTATTAAATTGCAAAGGAGTGGTAATCATAAAAAAGAGAATTATAGCTGCGGTTATGGCAGCAATTATGATTTGCCTTTCACTTACAGGATGCCACAGGAAGCAACCTGAACCGGCTCCCGTTGACAACACGGTAAGAATCACCTTCAGAGAAGGATCTACCGTATTGGACATTGCCAAAAAACTTGAGGACAACAACGTCTGCAGCGCAGACGAATTCATAGAAGCATGCAAAACCATTCCGGAAGGTTATGACAGACTTTTCACCGGCGTTTCAAAAGCCGACAAGGTGTTCGTTCTGGAAGGATATCTCTTCCCTGACACATACGAATTCTACTACGGTGAAAATGTGCCTTCCGTAATAAGCAGATTCTTAAAGCAGACAAACGCAAAAATAACAGATGACGACCTCGCTCGCACAAACCAGCTTGGCATGACTCTCGATGAAGTCATCACCTTCGCATCTGTTGTTCAGGCCGAGGCCAGCATCACTGCCGAGGCCCCAAAGGTAGCATCCGTATTCTGGAACAGATTAAACTCATCTGATTTCCCATACATTGGAAGCGATGTTACAAGACATTACATTGAAAGAACATGCAAGACCTACATTGAAGAAAACGGTCTTAATTACAACATGCTGTTTGGCAGCTACTGCACCAACGACGGATACTCCCTGAAAACCAGAGGACTTCCAAGCGGCGCTATCTGCAACCCGGGTTATGAATGTATTTCAGCTGTTCTTCATCCGGCAAGCACAGATTATCTTTACTTCTTCACAGATCCTGATGGCGGATTCCACTACAACCACACATATTCCGCGCATCAGTCCGAATACAACAAGCTTACCTATGGTAAGTAATCTGGGAGCATTTTATGAAAAAATTCGTTTCGTGGAACGTAAATGGCATAAGAGCCTGTGTGAAGAAAGGCTTTGAGGAAAGCTTCGCGGCCCTCGACGCCGATATCTTCTGCCTTCAGGAGACAAAGCTCCAGGAAGGTCAGATAGAACTCGACACACCGGGCTATCACCAGTTCTGGAACTATGCCGAGAAAAAGGGTTACTCGGGAACAGCCATTTTTTCAAAGGAAGAACCTGTTTCCGTAACATATGGCATCGGCAGCCCGGAGCACGACTCCGAAGGACGTGCCATCACATTGGAGTTTCCGGACTTTTACTTTATTACAGTCTATACTCCAAACGCTCAGGACGGTCTCAAACGCATCGATTTCCGCGTAGCCTGGGAAGATGCTTTTAGAGAATATATATGTAAACTGAATGAGAAAAAGCCGGTCATATTCTGTGGCGACCTCAATGTCGCTCACAACGAGATAGACCTCAAGAACCCAAAGAGCAACCGCGGCAACGCCGGTTTCTCCGATGAGGAAAGAGGCAAATTCTCAGAAATGCTCGAGGCCGGTTTCACCGACTCATTCCGTTATCTGTACCCGGACCTTGCAGGTATTTACTCATGGTGGTCATATCGTTTCAACGCAAGAGCAAATAACGCAGGATGGCGTATAGATTACTTCATTGTTTCAGACGATGCAAAAGAAAAAATAAAAGACTCTATCATCCACACCGACATATACGGCTCTGACCATTGTCCGGTGGAGCTGCAGATAGAGATTTAACAGGAGTTCACATGGAAAACAAAATAATCATTACTACCGAGGTATCATCTGACCTCTCCCCTGAACTTCAGGAAAAACTTGGAATCAAAACTATCCCTCTTCACGTTCATCTGGATGGAAAGGAATACCTCGATGGTGAAGTATCAAACCAGTTTGTGTATGATACTTTTATGGAGAAGAAAGTTCTCCCTTCAACATCAGCTGTTGCCGTTGGCGAGTACGCTGATTTCTTCGAAGAGACAGCAAAGAATGGTGAAACCATCATTCACATTGCTTTGAGTTCAGGTATTTCTTCAACATACCAGAATGCAGTCATTGCCGCAGAAGATGTTGGTGAAGACGGCACAAAGGTTTATGTCATTGACTCCAAAGTCCTCTCTTCCGCAGCAGGACTTCTCGCTTACAAGGC
>X77_Onager__coassemble_24_pt1 | contig 19099 bp, 17 predicted proteins | sample X77_Onager__metabat2_low_PE_001 | metagenome-assembled genome bin X77_Onager
TTACAAGCAGAAGAGACGCACACGTGCAATCATTGCAAAGGAAAAGGGCCTTGAGCCACTTGCCAATGCCATCTTCGAAAAGAATCTCGGCGGTAAATCAATCGATGACCTTGCCGCAGAATTTATCGACCCTGAAAAAGGCGTTGAGACCATAGAAGATGCAAAGATGGGCGCATCTGACATCATTGCCGAAATAGTTTCGGACAATGCTGAGCTCAGAAAGGCTCTCAAGGAAGCCTTCATGAAAAACGGCTTCCTTACCGCCAAGGCAAAAACGGAAGAGGACTCCGTTTATGCCGATTACTACGACTTTACAGAAGCGCTTTCAAAGGTTGCCACACACCGCGTTCTCGCACTTGACCGTGGCGAACGCGAGGGCTTCCTCAAAGTCGGCGTAGAATACGACGAAGAAAGAGCTCTTAAGCTCGCAGACCGCATCGTTATTAACAACGATGGCTCAGAAGCAGGAAACTTCTCTGCAGCAGCTGCCGCTGATGCGTATAACAGACTTATATTCCCGTCTGTAGAACGTGAGATCCGCAGCATGCTTACAGACGTTGCATGCACAGGAGCAATCAAGGTGTTTGCACAGAATCTTCGTCCGCTTCTTCTCGCACCACCTGTTAAGAACAAGGTTGTTTTAGGACTCGACCCTGGTTACCGTATGGGCTGCAAGGTTGCATGCGTAGACGGAACCGGACGAGTACTCGACACAGATGTCATTTACATTACTCACAGCGAGCGTCAGAAGGATCAGGCAAAAGTGGTTGTTAAGAACATGATCCGCAAGCATGGCGTAAACGTTATTTCAATCGGAAACGGAACAGCTTCAAAGGAAACAGAAATCTTTGCAGCAGATGTTATCCGTGAACTTAAGGCGTCAGGCGTTTCAGGTGTTCCTGAAGACCTCGCTTACATGGTTGTAAGTGAAGCAGGTGCATCTGTTTATTCTGCTTCCAAGCTTGCTGCAGAAGAATTCCCTGACATGGACTTAAACCTTCGTTCTGCAGTTTCGATTGCCCGCAGACTTCAGGATCCTCTTGCAGAACTTGTAAAGATTGACCCTAAGGCAATCGGTGTTGGACAGTATCAGCACGACATGCCAAAGAAACAGCTTGACGAGGCTCTCGACGGAGTAGTCGAAGACTGCGTAAACTCTGTTGGTGCAGACCTTAATACGGCTTCACCTTCACTTCTCTCACATATTGCAGGTATCAACTCAACTGTTGCAAAGAATATCGTTGCATATCGCGAAGAAAATGGAGAATTCACAGGACGCGCACAGCTTAAAAAAGTACCAAAGCTCGGTGCCAAGGCATACGAACAGTGCGCAGGCTTCCTGCGTGTCGCAGAAAGCCGTAACGTCCTTGACAATACAGGCGTTCACCCTGAGAGCTACGATGCGGCCAAGGGCCTGCTCGAGCTCTGTGGCTTAAGCCTTGCCGACGTCAAGGCCGGCGCAATCGGCGACCTCTCTGCTCGTGCAGAAAAGTTTGGCTATGCCAAACTATCAGAGCAGCTCGGTGCCGGTGTCCCGACCCTCAAGGATATCGTTCGAGAACTCTCTCTTCCGGGTCGTGACCCTCGAGACGAGCTTCCGCCACCACTTCTTCGTTCAGACGTTATGGACATTAAAGACTTAAAGCCTGACATGGTTATGAAGGGAACAGTCCGCAACGTTATCGACTTCGGTGCATTTGTTGATATCGGTGTACACCAGGACGGTCTTGTACACATCTCACAGATTTCCGACAAGTACATCAAACATCCATCAGAAGTGCTTTCAGTAGGAGACATTGTTTCCGTAAAGATCATATCCGTTGACCTTAAGAAGAACAGAATCGCTCTTACAATGAAAGGCGTTTAAGTAAAAAAATAAGCCGACCCGAAAGGGTCGGCTTTGTTTTTTATAATAGCTTATTCTGCAACCTTTGCAGCCTTCTTATCAGGAATCACATAGATGAAGAGCAGTGAACTGATGAGGAGAAGGAATGGGTAGAACATCTTTGGAATGATTTCAAATGCAGAAATTGCGCATCCCATTTCAGCTGCTGCAGAAATTGCAACGAGCATCTGAGCACCGTATGGAAGAATGCCCTGCATGATGCATGAGAATGTATCCATGAGAGATGCAGTCTTTCTTGGAGTAACGCCGTATGACTTTGCCATATCTGAAGCAATTGGGTTTGCCATTACGATAGCTACTGTATTGTTAGCTGTTGCGATATCCATTGCTGCTACGAGAACGCCCATACCGAGCTGTCCGTTTTTCTTGCCACGGAATACCTTGAAGATTGCATTAAGAAGTGCATCGAATCCGCCGTATTCACGAACAAGTGCGCAAAGAGCGGCAACGAGTACAGCAACCATTGCTGTCTCGAACATGCCTGCAGCGCCTGAGCCCATGTTGCCAAGGAGGTCAACGAAGGTGACAGCTCCTGTTGCAAGCATGATGATTGCGCCTGAGACGATACCGATAAGAAGAACGAGGAATACATTTATACCGATGATTCCTCCGATGAGTACAAGAACATAAGGGATGATCTGGATGAGATCGTAATCCTTGATAACAGATGCGCCAGCGTAATCGTGAAGGGAAAGAACTGTTGTCAGGATGAGGGCAACGACAGCTGCAGGAACAGCAATTTTGAAGTTCTCACGGAACTTGTCCTTCATCTCACAGCCCTGACCGTTACATGCCGCAATTGTTGTGTCAGAGATAAATGAAAGGTTATCGCCGAACATTGCACCGCCCATTACTGCGCCGACACAGAGGGCCGGAGCGAAGCCGGAACCGGCAGCGAGCGGAATGGCGATAGGTGTGATAAGCGTGATTGTGCCAACGCTGGTTCCCATTGAAAGCGATACGAAACACGCAACAACGAACAGCACGGCAACAGAGAACTGAGGAGGAATTACCGAAAGCATGAAGTAAGCTACGCTTTCTGCGCTTCCGCGTCCGACAACGCCGACAAAAATACCTGCTTCAAGGAAGATGAGAAGCATATACATAATGTTTTTGTCGCCTACGCCTTTAGCCATTAAGGCAACCTTTTCATCGATGCTAAGGGCTTTGTTCTGGATGCTTGCCACGAGAATAGCAACGAGAAAAACTACGATGATTGGTATGTTGTAGAAGCCCATAGGAACTTTGAGAATGTATTCAAAGAGAATACCGGTTCCAAGGTACAGAAGTACAAAAATACCAATTGGGAGCAGCGCGATGCCACGTCCCTTTTTCTGATTTGTCTCCATAATAAAACCTCGTTTTTAAAAAATAACGTTCTCATTATATCACATTTGTGTAAAAAAATGACCACCCATAAAGGGTGATCATCTGATTAATATGAATTGATTATTTTACCGCCGCCGATAACAAGATCGCCGTCGTACAGTACGACTGACTGTCCGCGTGTCGGCGCGCGCTGCGGCTCGTCGAAGACTATCTGCAGGGTGTCTCCAATCTGCTCTACTGTGCATGGCTGCTCCTTGTGCTTGTAGCGGATTCTCGCGCTACAGCGCAGAGGCGCATCCAGGCGTTCGTAGGCGATGAGATTGACATCACCTGCAATGACCGTCTTCTTGAAAAGGCCGTCTCCGTGCGTCAGAACAACTTCGTTGTTCTCTGCGTCGACGTCGACTACAAAAAGAGGAGCTGTACTTGAAATGCCAAGTCCCTTTCTCTGGCCTATTGTGTAGTGAATGATACCTTTGTGACGTCCGAGTACTTCACCGTCCGGAGTCACAAAATCACCTTCGACATATTTCTTTCCTGTTGTTCTTTCAATGAAACCGGCGTAGTCTCCGTCAGGAACAAAGCAAATGTCCTGGGAGTCGTGTTTGCGGGCATTGGAAAAACCATATTCTTCCGCAATGTCTCGTGCGTGGGCCTTTGTCATTTCGCCGAGAGGGAAACGGGCCATCTCAAGCTGACGCTGAGTCAAAGTATAAAGCACATAGCTCTGATCCTTGCTGTCATCGAGTGCCTTGCGCAAAACATAACGTCCGAGGGTTTCATCAAAACCTACGCGGGCATAGTGACCGGTTGCGACGCAGTCGCAGCCCATCTCTCTGCCTGCCTCAACAAGCCTGTCAAACTTCATTAAACGGTTGCAGTCAATGCAAGGGTTCGGAGTTCCGCCCTGCTCATAGGTTCTGATAAACAGGTCTATTATTTTTTCTTTGAAATCGGCAACGTAGTCGATAACCTTATAGTCCATACCGAGGGATGCCGCGATTGCTCTCGCATCTTCAACATCTTTGTTTCCGCCACAGGCGTCGGAAGCAACCATACCGTTATCTTTGTCAAACAGTCTCATTGTTGCACCGGTACATTCGTATCCGGCCTGCTTCATAAGCAGGGCAGCAACAGATGAATCTACACCGCCGCTCATAGCAATGAGTGCTTTCATGGCTCTCACGGCTCCTTGTAATCAGATAAGCTTTTTAAGTCCCGGGATCTTCTTGAGACACCATACTATTGGCCAGCAGATAAGTGCTATTGCAAATACGAACAGCACGACTGCGACAAAGTTTGGCATGTGAGCCGCCATGCGGAAATAAAGTCCCCAGGTGTGTTCACGGACAATCTGCTCAATGAGGTATGTTCCGAAAACACAGGATGAGAACGAAAGAATAATTCTGTTGAGTGCAACAGGGAGCTCTCTGTTCTCGAAGAGCCATCTTGCGGTAATGAATACTGTTGCAGTAGGGATACAGATGAGGCTCTTATAGAAAGTTCCGACCCAGCCTTCCTTGGCTACGAAGAGTTCAGGGATAAGGATGTCGGTGGTAATCATTGTAAATGCAAGGCAGGCAAATGAAAGTGCCCACATTACAGCTATGATTCTCTTGCTTTGCTTGCGGTCCGTATAGATGTCCTCGCTTGAAAGGAAGTATCCAAGCATAGGGTAGAGTACCAGGTCATTGGAAATGGCAGTGACATCAAACTTTTCGTTGAGCATAAGGTGCCAGCCGTTTGCGAGGTATTCAATAATCGGCAGAGCTGAACTGAACGCAAGGTAAATGCAGACAATGTAAAGCATGTCTTCCCTTGAAAGCGCTCTGAAAAGCTTGCGGAAAATCGGAACCATAATAAGGAATCCGAGGTACTCATAAAGGAACCAGTACGGGACAATCATGTCTCGTGAGAATACAGCTTTAAAGAATGTAGAGATACTGAAAGAATGCGGGTCAAATTGTATCGCCAGCAGGTATTGCAGGAACGAGAATATGACTATTACCAGTGCATAGCGCAGGATGCGCTTTTTCCAGACTACGCCTATCGGCTCGTCTTTGTGCATCAGGGTTGCTCCCGAAATCATGTAGAAAATCGGTATGTTCATTACTGTCAGAACAGAGCAGGCCATAAACAGGTAATACTTAAAGCCCGGTTCAAGAGTTGTGTAGTAAATGAAACCCGCGTCTCCGGTGTGGTTGAAGATAACCAGCAGAATTGCAAGACATCGGAGGATTTCCAGGTATATCTTTTTTGGCTTTGTTTGTGCAGTGGTTGCCAAGCAATCACCCCTTTAGAAAGCAGTTTGTTGTTATCTTACGTTTCCTACGGTTCTTGGGAAGAGAATTACGTCTCTGATGTTTGAGATACCGGTAACGTACATTACCATACGCTCAAAGCCGAGACCGAAACCGGAATGAGGAACTGAGCCATACTTGCGAAGGTCAAGATAATCTTCGTATGCTGACTTGTCCATGCCGCGGATGTCCATAGCTTCTACAAGCTTGTCATAATCAGCTTCACGCTCTGAGCAGCCGATGATTTCACCGATGCCAGGTACGAGAAGGTCTGTAGCGGCAACAGTCTTTCCGTCAGGATTCTGCTTCATGTAGAAAGACTTGATTTCCTTAGGATAGTTGGTTACAAATACAGGCTTCCTGAATACTTCTTCTGTAATGTAACGTTCATGCTCTGTCTGAAGGTCGATGCCCCATTCTACAGGGAACTTGAAGTCGGCGTCAGCCTTCTTGAGAATGTCGATTGCGTCTGTGTAATCGAGAACAACGAAGTCGTTGTTTACAACGCCTTCAAGCTTCTCGATGAGACCCTTTTCAATACGCTGGTCAAAGAACTGCATCTCTGTAGGACAACGCTCAAGAACAGCCTTGATGATGTATTTGATCATGTCTTCTGCAATCTCGATGATGTCAGGAAGTTCTGCGAAAGCAACTTCCGGCTCAACGTGCCAGAACTCTGCTACGTGGCGCTGAGTGTTTGAGTTTTCAGCGCGGAAGCTTGGACCAAATGTATAAATCTTACCGAATGCCATAGCGGCAACTTCGCCTTCGAGCTGGCCTGAAACTGAAAGGCCTGCCTTCTGACCGAAGAAGTCGTCTGCATAGTAGTCCTCTGCAGACTCATACTTGCCTTCGGCATCGTAACCGATTGTTGTTACCTGGAACATTTCACCTGCACCTTCACAGTCACTGCCTGTGATGAGAGGTGTGTTTACGTATACGTAACCGTTCTTCTGGAAATATTCGTGAATAGCTGCTGCAAGTACTGAACGTACCTTGAAAACAGCGTTGAATGTATTGGAACGAACACGGATGTGTGGCATTGTTCTGAGGTACTCAAGGGTGTGGCGCTTTTTCTGAAGAGGGTAGTCAGGTGGGCACTCACCGAGGAGTTCAATAGAGATTGCGTTGATTTCAACGCCGCCTTCTTTGTTTACTGCTGAAGGTACAACTGTACCGATAACCTTGAGAGCAGAACCGAGTTTCATGTAGTCGTCAACGTTGTCAGCTTCTGCGAAGCTTTCCTTGTTGATTACGACCTGGATATGTTTAAAAGTAGAGCCGTCGTTGAGTTCAAGGAAAGCCATTGTCTTTGAGTTACGAGATGTACGAACCCAACCGCAGATGGTCACTTCCTTGCCGACGAGTTCGGCATTTTCTACGACTTCTTTTATGTCAGTGTGTTTCATGTATGTATCCCCCTGTAAATAATCACCTAATAATACCATAAATGTACGTAAATTGGAATAATGGGCAACAAGTTGTGCCCTTGAAAAAGCCTATAAATCTAATTAAAATAAATTAAGACCCAGAGGAGATAACAATTATGGATGAACTTCACGTTAAACTTGCACAGCTGAAGGGCTACCTCGCCGGACTCGGCTCGGTTGCCGTAGCTTTTTCTTCGGGCGTTGACTCAACACTGCTTCTGGCAGTTGCGCACGAAGTTCTTGGAGACAAATGTATTGCTGTAACGGCCGTGTCTCCGTTCTTTCCTCCACGTGAAACGGAGGAATCAGAAACCTTCTGTGAAAGCAGAGGCATAAAGCAGATTATTGTCGAGGCAGACGAGATGAGCATTCCGGGCTTTTCCGAGAACAGACCGGACCGCTGCTATACCTGCAAAAAGAGCCTTTTTGGCGAGCTCATAAATGTTGCTCGTGCCAACGGGGCAAAATATGTCTGTGAAGGTTCAAACATGGATGATAACGGAGACTACCGTCCCGGCCTTATCGCAATAGCCGAGATGGATGTTAAGAGCCCGCTTCGCGTGGTCGGCCTGAGCAAGGCCGAAATCCGCGAACTCTCTCGCGAACTCGGTCTTCCAACATGGAAGAAACCTTCGTTCGCATGTCTTGCTTCCCGTATTCCATACGGAGAAGAGATCACTTCGGAAAAACTCCACATGGTAGACCTTGCGGAAGAAAAACTCCGTTCATTCGGCTTTGGCAACTTACGTGTCCGTGTACACGGCAACCTTGCCCGTATTGAACTTGAACCTGAAGAAATTGAACGATTCCTTGATAAGGATATCCGTTCTAAAGTAGATGCATACTTCAAGGAAATAGGCTTTACCTACGTGTCTCTCGAACTTTCGGGCTACAGTGTCGGAAGCCTTAACAGAAGTATAGAAAAAGAAGAACTGGAGAAGGAGACTGTGGCTCAGGCTGCAGTTGCCAGACCGGTAAATTGAGAGGATAAAATGAAAAGAATAGCTAGTTTTTCAATCAATCATGACATTTTAAAGAAGGGTGTTTATGTATCACGCATTGACGGCGATGTCGTAACATACGACATCCGCATGAAGGAGCCTAACAAAGGCGACTATGTGTCAAACCCTGCGCTCCATACATTTGAGCATCTTTTTGCAACTTATGTGCGTAACTCTGAGTTCTCAGACAGCATCATCTATGTCGGACCAATGGGCTGCAGAACAGGCTTTTACTTCCTCACTCGCGACGACGTTTCAAAGGAAGACATCATCGCACTTCTCATCCGCTCATTCGACTTTATTGCAAAGTTTGAAGGGGAGATTCCGGGTGCAACAAGACGCGAGTGCGGCAACTACCTTGAACACAGCCTTGAGGATGCAAAAGTTGTAGCAGAGGATATGCTTAAAGTCCTCGCAGACTGGACACCTGAAAAGATGGTTTACGATGAATAAAGAAGAACTTAAAAATGCGGAAAGCGGCGTAAGCGGCGGATGCATGAACACGATTTCGGGCATACTGCTTGACCCGCTTAACGTCACTGCGAATGATATCCGTCTTTATGATATTGCCCATCCGCTCTCATATATATGTCGCGGAACAGGCCAGGTAAAATTCTTCTTCTCGGTAGCTCAGCACTGTCTCAACTGTGCGTATGAGGCAAGAGCGCGCGGCTACTCTGACAGAGTAGTCCTTGCTGCGTTGCTTCACGATGGATCGGAAGCTTATATGTCAGATGTTATAAGACCAATAAAGGTTCATATCGATGCTTTCTACGAGATTGAAGCAAGATTCGTCAGTGCCATTTACGAACACTTTGGACTTGGCGATTTGAGTGAAGACGAGCTTGCAAAGGTGAGCGAAATAGACGATGATATGCTTTGGAATGAAGCGAAAAAACTTTTCTCCAGAGCGGATGACATAGAGCCACCAAAGCTCAGTTCCAGTCCTCGCATTGAGGAGCGGGTATTTTCAGAAGTGGAAGAAGAGTTTATTGCTTTGGCCAAAGAACTGACAGAAAAGTGTTGAGTTCACAGGTTGAAGTTTTCGGGCTTTGTTATATAATAGGTTAAACAATTAAATAAAAGCGGACAGGGAGCTGACGGTAAGCGGCTGAGAGGAAACCTAACCCGGTTTCGACCTTTAACCTGATTTGGATAATGCCAACGTAGGGAATCGCAAAGCAAATATAAGTTTTAGCGGATTTACCTTCTGGTAAGTCCGCTTTTGTTATGAAGGGAGTATATTTATGATTTCAACATGTTTCGACAATGTAAAATCAGGCGGAGTGCTTGTTCATAACATTACTAACTATGTAACTGTTAATGATGTTGCCAATGTCATTCTTGCAAGCGGCGCAAGTCCGATTATGTCAGATGAACCAAAGGATGTTGCAGATATTACAAGTATCTGCGGTGGCCTTAACATTAATATCGGCACTCTTAATGAGAGAACAATTGAAGCTATGTATGTGGCAGGCAGAAAGGCCAATGAACTTGGCCACGTCGTTTTGCTTGACCCTGTTGGAGCGGGTGCTTCTGCGCTGCGAACAGAAACCGCATATGGACTCATCGATGAGATTAAATTTGATGTAATCCGCGGTAATGTATCTGAGATTAAGACACTGGTAGCAGGTGCAGGCACAACTAAAGGCGTTGATGCTGATGAAGCAGATGCCGTTACAGAAGAAAATCTTGACCGTATGGTTGAGTTCGTAAAAAGCTTTTCAAAGGACACAGGTGCAATAATTGCAATTACAGGTGCAATCGACCTTGTTGCAGATGCTGAAAAGTGCTACGTGATCAGAAATGGCCGTCCTGAAATGAGTGCAATTACAGGCACAGGCTGTCAGCTTTCCGGACTCATGACAGCTTTCCTTGTTGCCAATCCTGATAACAAGCTTGAAGCAGCAGCTGCTGCGGTAATGGCTATGGGTCTTGCAGGCGAAACAGGAGTTAGCCGACAGCAGCCGGGAGACGGAAATTCCACACTTAGAAACCGTATTATTGATGCCATCTGCAACATGGATGGAAAGACACTTGAAGAAGGTGCCAGATATGAAATTAAGTAATGAAGCTCTTTCAAGTAGTCTTCTCACTTATGCAGTAACCGATCGTTACTGGCTGGGCGAGCGCACTTTGAGCGATGTCGTTGCTGAAGCAATCGACGGTGGCACAACATTCGTGCAGCTCCGTGAGAAGAATCTTTCTTCCGAGGAAATAGTTGCCGAAGCAATCGAACTTCAGGCTCTTTGCTCGGCACGCGGCGTCCCGTTCGTCATCGACGATGACGTGGATGCAGCCCTGTGTGCCGGTGCCGACGGTGTCCACGTGGGCCAGTCAGACATGGCGTGCGTTGAGGCACGCCGTCGCTTAGGCCCAGATGCAATCGTCGGCGTATCTGCGCAGACCGTCGAGCAGGCCGTGAAGGCCGAAGCCGACGGCGCAGATTACCTTGGCGTAGGTGCAGTATTTCCAACAGGCAGTAAGGATGATGCGGAAGATGTATCACACGAGACACTCAAAGCTATATGTGATGCCGTATCAATACCTGTCGTTGCCATTGGCGGAATAACAAAAGACAATGTGTCAGAACTTGCAGGCACGGGTATATGCGGCGTAGCCGTAATCAGTGCCATCTTCGGCAAACATGATATTAAACAGGCTTCAGCAGAATTAACTGAAGCAACAAAAGCGATTCTATAAAAGAGGTATATATATGGCTAAACAGAATTTAAAAAACAATTCAACTTATAAACTTGTACTCAGTGGTGTAATGGTTGCACTTTCTGTTCTTCTCAGCTTTGTTCAGGTTTATTCACTCCCAATGGGCGGAAGCATCACACTTTTCAGCATGGTTCCAATCGTTGCTGTAAGCTGGCTTCTTGGAACAAACTGGGGACTCGGAGCAGGACTTGCTCTTGCCGTTCTTCAGATGATTTTCGGTTTCAGCAACTTCGGCTATGTTTCAGGTCCGCTTGCTTACTTTGTACTCACAATGGCAGACTACATTCTTCCATTTACTCTCCTCGGTCTTGGCGGTATCTTCCGCAACAAGATCAAGAATGACTATGTTGCAATCGGCGTTGGCGCATTTATGGTAGGCGCAATCCGCTTCGTTTGTCACTTTATTTCAGGTATCACCATCTGGGGCGCATGGGCCAGCGACGACACAATGTCAGCAATCTGTGCTTATTCCTTAACTTACAACGGAAGCTACATGCTCCCTGAAACAATCCTTACAGTTATCGGTTCGCTTCTTCTCCTGAAGCTCGTTTTCCCAAAGGTTGAAAAGTAATTTGCATATGACAGATTTTGATTTCAAATCTATCAGGGGCTGTATCTTTGACATAGACGGTACTTTGCTTGATTCCATGAAAGTATGGGATGGACTTGCGGAAAAGTACCTTCTCGAAATCGGTGTTGAACCGGAAGCCGGCCTTTCAGACACTATCTTCGACATGACGGTTGAAGAGGGAATAAAGTATGTGATTAAAGCTCATAATCTTGACCTTTCGGAATCTGAAGTCAGTGCAGGTATAAGAGAACAGTTTGAAGGATTCTATAAAAATGAAGTCGAGCTCAAGTGCGGAGCGCGAGAGCTCGTAGAGGCGCTATGGCGCCGTGGCGTGCCGATGGCACTTGCCACAGTTGGCGACAAGGCGCTGCTTGAAGAGGCGCTGAGCCGTTTAGGCGTGCGCCATATGTTCGGCGAATTGCTGTGCTGCAATGAGCTGAACACGACCAAGCGAGAGCCGCTCATTTATGAGCTTGCGGCTAAAAGCCTGGTCGGCGCAGGCGAACGCATTGAGCCTGCCAATGTGCTGGTTTTTGAGGACGTTCTTCACGCAGTGAAAACGGCAAAATCAGCGGGGTTCAAGGTCGTGGCGATTGCGGATGACACAAGCGCAAAAGACCGCGATGAGATAAAGAAGACAGCTGATCTCTTCGTAAGAGAAATCAACGAAATAGGAGAATACATATGAAAGTAGCATTAACAATCGCGGGTTCAGACTCCAGCGGAGGCGCAGGAATTCAGGCTGATATCAAGACAATGACAATGAATGGCGTTTTTGCAACAAGTGCAATTACCGCACTCACAGCGCAGAACACTACCGGCGTAACAGGTATCATGGAAGTAACACCTGATTTCCTGGCAGAACAGATTGATGACGTATTTACCGATATCAGACCGGATGCAGTAAAAATTGGCATGGTATCGGGCTCCGAGCTTATTAAGGTAATTGCAGAAAAGCTTAAAGAATATGAGGCCGGCAACATTGTTCTTGACCCGGTAATGGTTGCAACAAGCGGAGCAAAGCTGATTTCGGATGATGCAATAGACACACTCAAGACAGAACTTATTCCGCTTGCAGATATCATCACTCCAAATATCCCTGAAGGCGAAGTCCTTGCGGACATGGATATAAAAACAGAAGAAGATATGGTGACTGCTGCTAAAGTAATTAAAGATAAGTATGGCTGCAATGTCCTTCTTAAGGGAGGTCACAACCTCAACGATGCCAATGATCTTCTTTATAACGACAATGGCGCTTTCTGGTTTAAAGGCAAGCGTATAGACAATCCTAATACTCATGGAACAGGTTGCACTCTTTCTTCTGCAATTGCATCGAATCTTGCAAAAGGCTACGACATGGAGAATAGTGTTGAACGTGCAAAGGATTATATCTCCGGAGCACTTGCTGCAATGCTTGACCTTGGCAAAGGCTCCGGCCCGATGCAGCACAATTTCAATCTGACCGGAAAGTATTCTGAGGAGGCATAAGTATGGCACTTATAGACAAAGCAACAGGTTTCACAAAAGAACTCATAGAAGATTCACTTCCTCTCTGGGATGCTGCTGTGGACAGTGAATTTATTAAAGCTCTCATTAACAACACTATGGAAAAAGATGTTTTCCATGAATACATGATTCAGGACAGCATCTACCTTCGCTACTATCTGAAAATCTTTGCTTTTGCAATGACCAAAGCCAAGAGCATCGCTGACATGCAGCTTTATTATGGCATGCTTGGTTATGTTGATGAAGGTGAAAACACAACCCGTCTTAATTACCTTAAAGATGCAGGGTACACAGACGCAGACATGGAAACAATTCCACTGAAAAAGAGCTGCAGAGATTACTGCAACTTCCTCATGCACCAGGGTGCAAACGGAAGCGAACTCGACATCATCATGGCCATGTTCCCTTGTATGATTGGTTACCAGTATGTCTGGGAAAAAGTTGCAGAGCGCAACCCGGCAATCATGGAAACGTACTATGGCCCATGTGCAGCTGACTATGTCAATGAAGGATATGATGAGTACTGCGAATACTGGTACAATATCGTTAACGAAAAGGTCGCAGGTTGCTCAAGAGAGGAACTTGATTCATTCAAGGCAATTTTCCGTGAAGCTTCCCTTCACGAACTTCTTTTCTGGCAGATGGCCGGCAGAGAACACGAATAAGCAGTTAATATTGAAAGCTCGAGCATTGCTCGGGCTTTTGTGTTATCATATATAAAACATTTAAGGAGGTAGAGCAGTGGAGATTAACATTGAACCAAGAATCACCGAACTGAATAAAAATGAAGTACTGCTGTACCTCGGTTACAAAGGCCAGAACATTGACGATCTTCTGGATGAGCAGATAGATGCATGTATTGAAAAAGTCGTTGAGGCGGCGGAGCCACGCCTTGTTTTCAGGCAGCTCGCTGTCGAAAACGGTGGCATGGTCGGCTTCCCTGTGGAAGGAGCCGACGTGGCGGAGCTGCTCCGCACATGTCACGAGGCCCTGTTGCTTGGAGCAACAATCGGGCCGAAAGTGGACATGCTGATAAGCCGGGAAATGGTGCTTAACATGGCAGATGCCGTAATAATTGATTCCTGCGCGAGCGTATGCATTGAAAATGTCTGCAACAACTTTGAGGCAGACCTCAGGGAAATGCTTGAGGCAGAAGGCCTTTATCTCACAGACAGGTTCAGCCCGGGCTACGGAGACCTGCCGCTTGATACACAGCCCCGAATGAGCGAAGCGCTTAATATGCGCAGACGTATAGGCGTATCTGTCGGGGAAAACTTTATGATGTCACCAACCAAGTCGGTAACGGCAATAATGGGAATATCACGTGAGCCGCAGCCACTCAGAGCAAAAGGCTGCGAGGTCTGCAATATGTTCAAGACCTGCGAATTCAGAAAGAAAGGAATGACATGCCATGGCTAAAATAACAATACTTGACGGTGCAATGGGAACAATGCTTCAGGCTGCAGGTCTGAGACTTGGCGAACGCCCTGAGCTTTTCGGCATGGACAATCCTGAAATTCTCGAAGGCATTCAGCGCTCATACATTGAGGCCGGAAGTGACGTAATTTATACCAATACATTTGGCGCCAATGCGCACAAATTCAAAACCATCGGGGCTTCTGTTCCTGAGGTTATCAAGGCAAATGTTGCCATAGCAAAGGCTGCCGCAGAGCATGCCGATGTCGACAGAAAAGTGCGTGTGGCACTCGATGTGGGCCCTATAGGCGAACTTATGGAGCCTCTCGGAACACTCAAGTTCGATGAGGCATATGAGATATACAAAGAGATGGTCGTTGCCGGCGTTGAAGCAGGCGTAGACCTCGTGATTTTTGAAACCATGACCGACCTCTACGAGGTCAAGGCAGCTGTTCTTGCCGCAAAGGAAAACTCCGATCTCCCTGTATGGGTAACAATGAGCTTTGAAGAAAACGGCAGAACATTTACCGGAACAACTGTTCCGAGTATGGCTTCCACTCTCGAAGGCCTTGGCGTTGATGCAATGGGTATCAACTGCTCTCTTGGCCCTAATGAGATTTATCCTATGATTCTCGAGATGAGAGAATGGACAAGCAAGCCGATTATTGTAAAACCAAACGCCGGACTCCCTGATCCGAAGACCGGTGAATACGATATGGACGCCGACGAATTCGGCGCACAGATGCGCCAGTTCGCTGATGCCGGCGTTCACATTATGGGCGGCTGTTGTGGCACAACGCCTGCCTTCATCGCAGCTCTTTCTGCGCTTCGCGCATCATACGGCGATGTTGACGCGTCCCGCGAGGATGCCGCTCCAAAGCGTCGCGGCATCTGTTCCGCCTCACACATGACTGAGTTCGGCGGAGTCCGCGTAATAGGCGAGCGCATTAACCCTACGGGTAAAAAGCGCTTCCAGCAGGCATTACGTGAAGGCGACCTGAACTACATCATGGAGCGGGCTATTGAGCAGGCAGACGCGGGAGCAGATGTGCTCGATATCAACGTCGGAATACCGAACGTTGATGAAGCAGCGCTTATGGTGAAGGTAGTAAAAGCCGTACAGAGTGTTGTTTCTCTTCCACTTCAGATTGACTCAAGTGACCCGCTTGCAATCGAAGCAGGACTCAGAGCCTGCAACGGTCGAGCTATCGTAAACTCAGTCAACGCTGAACAGGACAAGATTGACTCTATACTTCCAATCGTAAAGAAATATGGCGCAGCCGTTGTAGGCCTTACCCTCGACAAGAGCGGTATACCGGAAACGGCGGATGCGAGATTCGAGATGGCGAAGACCATCCTCGATGCCGCAATGGCAATAGGCATTCAGAAGGAAGACGTACTCATCGACTGCTTAACCCTTACCATTTCGGCTCAGCAGGATCAGGCAATGGAAACGCTGAACGCAGTAAAGCGTGTACATGACGAACTGGGACTTCATTGCGTCCTCGGTGTCAGCAACATTTCATTCGGACTTCCGCAGAGAAACTTCGTAACTACAAGCTTCCTGACACAGGCAATGTACTGCGGACTCGACTTCCCTATAATCAACCCGAATATTCTTGAAATAATGGATACGGTTGCATCTTTCAAGGCTCTTTCAGGACAGGACAAGGACTGCGGAGAATTCATTGAAAGATTTGCAGGACGTACAACAGTAACAACAAGCGTTGCCGGCGCTGCAGCTGCAGAAAGCGCAGATGCACAGCAGGCAAACGAGGAAATGACAATTGAACGTGCCGTTCTTAAGGGCCTTAAGGAAGAAACAGCCAAAATGACTGAAAAGCTTCTCGAAGAGATGAGCGAGATGGATATCATCAACACAAAGCTCATTCCTGCACTCGACATTGTCGGAGAAAAATATGAAAAGCAGGAGATTTTCCTGCCTCAGCTTATCAATGCCGCGAATGCGGCTTGCGCCGGCTTTGAACTCATAAAGCTTCGCATAGCAAAGAACGGCGGCGAAAGTGTCTCGAAGGGCAAGATTGTAATGTGCACCGTTGAGGGTGATATCCACGATATTGGAAAGAATATTGTGGAAGTCGTTCTTGAAAACTACGGATACACAGTAATAGACCTCGGCAAAGACGTACCTGTTCAGACGGTAGTAGATGCAGTTTTGCGTGAAGACGCAAAACTTGTAGGTCTTTCAGCTCTCATGACTACAACAGTTGAGTCTATGAAGCGCACCATTGAAGCAATTCGTGCCACAGGCCACGAATGCAAGATAATGGTAGGCGGCGCTGTTCTTACAGCTCAGTATGCCGATGAAATCGGAGCAGATTACTACACCAGAGATGCCAAGGCATCTGTAGACGTAGCCAAGGAAGTACTCGGCTGATATGGAGACAACAATGAACGTAAGAGATTTTATAAAGGATAATGTGCTCCTCTTTGATGGAGGAATGGGTACTTATTTTGCAGGCAAGGGCAGACAGGCACTGAGCGCCTGTGAAACTGCCAACCTTCAGGCACCGGAAACAATTAAAGCGATTCATCGCGAATATATTGACGCAGGTGCAAAGGCAATAAAGACCAATACATTTGCCGCAAACAGAGTCGCATTCTCAGGCGATGACAAGCAGGCAGAAGCTGTGATTCGTGCCGGTTACCGCCTTGCAAAAGAGGCGGCCGAAGGCAAAAACGTATACGTTTTTGCAGACATCGGACCGGTAAATGCTGAAGAGGTAAACAGCACTGCTTGTGAAGAATATAAATGGATTGCCGATGTATTCCTCGACGAAGGCGCAGAAAACTTTCTCTTTGAAACCAACTCCTCAATGGACGGTCTCAGGGAAGTAGCCGAATACATTAAGGCAAAGAAACCGGACGCGTATATCATCGTCAGCTTCGCTGCAGGTGGAGACGGTTTTACAAGAGACGGTGAATTTGTATCAGATATTTTTAAGGCTATGAAAGAGGTCGCCGCAATTGACGCACTTGGTCTCAACTGTGTCAGCGGCGCCCGTCATATGCTCGAACTTGTTAATACTATTAATACCGATGGCATTGTGCTTTCACTTATGCCGAATGCCGGTTACCCTATAGTTCTTGGCAACCGCACCGTATACGAAGGCGCACCTGATTACTTCGCTTCTCAGGTTGGCGAGATGGTAGCTGGCGGCGCTAAGATTGTCGGCGGATGCTGCGGTACCACGCCTCTTCATATCCGTGAATTGGCAAAGGTTCTTGCGAACGGTATTTCTGCCAGAAAAGAAGATAAGAAGATGGCTACTGAAACCACAGAAGACGACAGGGTAGTATCACCTTTCTGGGAGAAGCTTTCATCCGGCAAAAAGGTTATTGCCGTAGAGCTTGATCCGCCGGAAGATATTTCTGTTGCAAAGTTTATGTCCGGAGCCTCTGCCCTTAAGGACGCAGGCGTGGACATCATTACAATAGCTGACTGTCCGATTGCGCGTGCGCGCATGGACTCCAGTATTCTTGCATGCAAGGTGAAGAGGGAAGTGGGCATTGAAGCTCTTCCTCACATGACATGCAGAGACAGAAACCTCAATGCTACTAAGGCTTTGCTTTTAGGACTTTATGCTGAAGAAATCCGTAACGTCCTGCTCGTAACAGGTGACCCTGTTCCAACCGCAGAACGTGACGAGGTGAAGAGCGTTTATCAGTTCAACTCAAGAAAACTTGTTTCTTTCGTAAGCGCTTTCGGCGAGAAATCTCTCCCGACTCCTTTCAACCTTTTCTGTGCTCTCAACCTGAACGCCCGAAACTTCGACCGTCAGCTTGAATTCGCAAAAGAAAAGGAAGAGCGCGGTTGCGTCGGTTTCCTTACTCAGCCTGTTCTTACCGAACAGGCCTTCGAAAACCTCAAACGAGCTCGCGCAGAACTTAAAGGTTTCATCCTTGGCGGTATCATTCCGGTAGTAAGCCAGAGAAATGCTCAGTACATGAACTCTGAAATCAACGGTATTAACGTTGATCAGAAAATCATCGACATGTATGAGGGCAAGACTCGCGAAGAAGCAGAAGAACTTGCGGTTGCAATCTCAACAGAGATTGCCCATCGTATAGAGCCTTTCGTTGATGGCTATTACCTCATGACTCCGTTCCAGAGAGTGAACCTTATTAAAACAATAATTGAAGGCATATAAAAAAGGACCCTCGTTTGAGGGTCCTTTTTCTTATCAAGTATTAGTATATATATACTTATATATATGTAACCATGTCGTCGTCTTCTCTGTAGACACTGTGTGTCTCTTCACGAGGAGCGGCATTCTCTGAAGGATAGCCCATTGGAAGAAGCATTACAGGCTCTTCGTTTTCAGGAAGGTTGAAGAGATCTTTGCATTTCTGAGGTACGAAGTAACATACCCAGCATGAGCCTACACCGAGTTCCCATGCTTCCATCATCATATGTGTTGCAACAATGGCGATGTCCTGGTCACCTGACTTGTGTCCTTCTTCGAGCGGGTTGTCCCACTCACGTGTGGTGTCTTTGCATACCATTAATACTGTTTTGGCACCATAGATGCAGTGAGATGTTTCATTGATTTTCTCCAGGGCATCCTCACTCTGAAGAACGTAAATTTTCTGCGGCTGCTGATTCTTAGCTGTCGGAGCAACCTTGCCTGCTTCAAGTATTTTTGCGAGATCCTCAGGCTTTACAGGTTCGTCGGTAAAGCTTCTTACGGAATATCTTGTCTTTGCCAGTTCTAAAAAGCTCATAATTAAAACTCCTTTCGCTTTTCTCCATTTTATCATATGTTCCTTGAGGTATCATAGCTTTTTGGTTACAATATGATGAGAGTAAATTCATTGGAGGTTTGTTTATGTTACTCGCTGCCAATACAGTGCTGGGCATTAATCTTGCCGCAGCAATCATACCTGCAGTAATC
>X77_Onager__coassemble_25_pt1 | contig 19079 bp, 13 predicted proteins | sample X77_Onager__metabat2_low_PE_001 | metagenome-assembled genome bin X77_Onager
AAAAATCATTGATTCCCTGAAACGTGTTGACCCGTCAAAGTCTTCAAAAAGACTGATCCTTCCGGGTCTTCCTTATGAACTGCCTCCAATGCAGGACAAGTTTGACCTGCTCGACTGCAGTCTCGAGGAAATAATTGAGCGCCTTCGCACATTCAAGGGTAAAAATCTTTCGGGCGCTCTTCTCTCCACAATAATGGGTATCTCTCCTGTTGTCGCAAGAGAAATTGCTTTCCTTGCAATCGGAGAAGACAAGTACGTTTCCGATCTTACGGAAGACGATTATCTTGAACTTGAATACCCGCTGCTCGATGTTAAAAAGGCAGTAACCGATGAAAACAGAACCTTCTGCGTTGTTAAGAACGAGCAGGGAAAACCTTTTGATTTCTCTTTCATCGACATCAACCAGTATGGCGATGCCGTATCAAAAGAGATTTACGAGAGTCCATCCTCTCTTCTCGATGACTATTACTCCAGGCGTGACAGCATGGAACGCCCGGCCTCAAAGACTGCAAGTCTTAAGAAGTTCCTTACTACCACAAGAGACCGCATTCAGCGAAAGACAGAGACTCAGAAGCTGGAACTCGCAAAGTCTGTTGACCGCGAAAAACTCAGAATCAGCGCTGAACTTATCAATGCCAACCTCTACAGACTCGAGAAAGGCATGACATCATACGACCTTGAGAACTACTATGAAGACAATAAAATAATGCATATACCTGCAAACCCGGCATTGTCTCCAACAGCTAATGCACAGAAATACTATAAGGATTATCGAAAGACCTACAATGCCGAGAAGAAACTCAAGGAGCAGATTGACAACGGTATTGAGGAACTCTCCTACATTGAAACCGTTATAGATGCATTGTCACGAGTAACCTCTGAACGAGACATCGGCAGTATTCGCGAAGAACTCGTGAAAGAAGGCTATCTCAAAGACACACCTGCCAAAGTCTACAAAAACGGGAAGGTCAAGCAGGCAAAGCAGCCTTCAGCCCTCCCTCCTGTCGAATATATGACAACAGACGGATACCGTGTTCTGGTTGGCCGCAACAACATCCAGAATGACAAGATGTCACTGAAGCAGGCCAACAAGCTTGATATGTGGCTTCACACTCAGGACTTCCCGGGCTCCCACGTTATCATTGAAAACAGGGACGGAGAAGTATCAGACCGGTCAATCGAAGAGGCTGCAATCATCGCAGCCGTTAACAGCACTGCCCACGAAGCTGACAAGGTAGCTGTTGACTATACATTAGTTAAGAACCTGAAGAAGCCTAATGGTGCAAAGCCGGGCAAAGTCATCTACCACGAGAACTGGACAATCTACGTAGTTCCGGACGAAGACTTCGCCGAAAAATGCAAAGTGAAATAAAAATTCTTAAAGGTCGAAACACCCACCTCCAAGAAAAGAGGGTGTCCCGACCTTTCGTATTTTTGCTTTTATAATTGTAAATGGCTGAGATGTTCGTCGATGGGCAAATGAAAGTGAGAATTGACGAAGCTGTTATAATCCCTTAACAGCTTTGTCAAGTCGAGCTTTCCTCTTTGCCCAGAGGCGGACATCTCAGCCATTATATTATTCAAAAAATTAAGCCCCGACTTTAAGTCGGGGTTTTACTATTAGCCCATCGACGGGTGCCCTGAACTTATTAATTCAAGTTAACATAAGAAAAAGCCCCGACTTTCAGGTCGGGGCTTTTGATTATTCTTCTATGAATGGTGTCTTTGAGAGACCGAAGTGAAGTTCTTTCATGCCTTCAACTTCCTCGCACACCTTTTGAAGTGAGCAGGTATCACAGTCTGTCATTACATTTTTGAGAATGTGGTCGATTGCCTTTGTTACCTTTTCAGACTCTGCAAGCTGAGTTTTAAGAGCAGCATAGTCAAAGTTCGGATCGGTAATGTAAATGAGTTTGACAGCTTCAACCTTTGGGTTGAGGTGGAAAGTGTTAAGCATAAAGTTTCCCACCTTCTGGAAACTTATGCCCTTGGCGATAGCCTCTTTGGCGATTCGAACGCTTTCACGATTTCTGATTGTTGAAACGCGCATCATGAATCCCTTCGGGTTCATATGATACCTGAGATATTCAATGTTGCGGATAGCGCTGTAAAGAGCATTGCCTTCGCCCATTGTTTCAGGCTTTACACGTACAATGGCAATTCTCGCATATGGAGTCTCTCCGCTTATTTCTGAAATATCAGGGCCGATAAGTACGATAGAATCCTCTCCAACAAGCTCTTCGTTATCAGTGATTGCTGTGCCTCCTACTGCAGGAAGCTTTCCCTCGGCTCCGCCAAGTTCAAATGCAGCCTCATTGCGAAGAACCATGTTGGAGTTTCCTCCATCTTCCCAGGTATCCGCCTTATTAACTTCAAGGTCTCTGCGCTCTGCAGAATCACAGAGCGCATTAATTTCATTAATAATATCGTCGTACAGTTTCATCTTATAAGTGCTGATCTCTTTCTACTTTATCCTGAAGTTTCTTGATAACAGGCTCAAGCATAGCGAGTGCCTTCATATCGAGATTGAAGATGTAGATTGTAAATGTAAGCACAAATGCACCTGCAGCAACGCCGACAAGCTTCATAAGAAGTTTAAGAATTGATTTCATTATTTATCCTCCCTTATCGAGCCATGCCCTTCTGGCGAGCAAATTCAGCAGCACCGATAGCACCGATGAGCTGTGGGTCAACAGGAAGGTCAACAACCTTAATCTTAAGAACCTTTTCAATTGCTTCCTTAAGACCATCGTTCTTTGCACAACCGCCTGTCAATGTGATGGAATCAGTAGCACCGGCTTTCTTAGCCATTACAAAGCATCTCTTAGCAACAGATGTTTCGATACCTGCAGCAATTTCGTCCATTGGTTTACCTTCACCAACAAGAGAAATAACTTCTGATTCAGCAAATACTGTGCACTGAGCAGTGATAGGAATAACGTTCTTTGCTGTAAGTGAGAGTTTTGAGAAGTCTGAAAGACTCATTTCAAATGCTCTTGCCATAGCTTCGAAGAAACGTCCTGTACCTGCTGCGCACTTATCGTTCATTGCAAAGTTAAGAACTGTACCGTCCTTGTCAACTGCAATACCCTTAACGTCCTGTCCACCGATATCGATGATAGCCTTAACAGCCGGATTTGTTACATGAACGCCCATAGCATGGCAGCTGATTTCTGAAATGTTTTCATCAGCAAATGGAACCTTGTTACGGCCGTAGCCTGTACCTACAAGGTAGTCAAGGTCTTCAGCTGAGTGAAGGTCAGGAACCTGAGCAATAGCCTGATCAAGAGCTTCCTGACAGGAGAGAACTGCATTGATACGGCTGCGGATATCAACATCTGCAACCATTTTGCCGGTCTCATCGATAATAACGCATTTTGTATATGTACTTCCGGAGTCACATCCGCCGTAGTATTTCATAGTTTATTACTCCTTTAATTACCAAGAATTTGCATCGTCGAGAACTTCAAGTGATGGGTCGAGAGGTTCTTCGTTCATTACTGTGCGCATGTAACGGTTAACCTGGTCTCTGATGCCCTGTCTTGAAACTACGCGAGGATCGAAGAGGTCATGTGATACCCAGATAAGGTGGATGCCCTTTTCTCTTGCTTTTTCTTCGAACTGACCGTGCATACCATCGAGAGCCTTACAAGCCATATGCTCCCAAAGGATAACTGTGTCTGCACGGAACTCTTCGCAGAATTCCCAGAGTTCATCAAGGAGTACTTTGTAACCACCATGTGTACGGTTACGCATAATCATGTTTTCATTAAGCCATGCCATATCATACATTGCCTGTTCCTTATCATCTTCTGAAAGAACACGTGTTGATACCATTGAAAGCATGTCTGTAAGAGGAATAATTCCCCAGCAGTTCTGGAGCCAGAGAAGGAAGTCAAAGTAGAAGTGTGACTGAACGCCCCAAACGATGGCTCTATGTCTGTATTCAGGAAGAACCATTCTCTTCTCTTTATATCCCTGCTCTGCAAGAGCTGTAATCTTTCTGTCTGCCTCTACAAAGTCCTGCATCTTACCGCAGATAGCCATGTAGTTGGTTTCATTGTAAAGAGCAAGGTTTGAACCAAATACCTGAGGGTAGTCGGTCTTGTTCATATCGAGCCATTCCTGACGATGACGTGTGGATTCGTTTACGCGCTTTGCACATTCAAAGTAGTAATCCCAGTCCCACTTTTCGCCTGTGTTCTCTTCAATGAACTTAATGGCATTGCGAACTTCCTGTGCTGCATATTCCTGAACGTCGTCTTCACGATGACGCATTGGAGTTGCAAGCTGGAAGCAAGGAATACCATCTTCGAGTTCAAGTCTCTTTGAAATTACGCCGTTACCCATGAGGGAACCGTCGCAGGTTGTATTACACTGAATTGCGCATGCACCGAGTACAGGGAAGTCATCGGCAATTGAAACACCTGCTTCTGCTTCCGGCATTGGGCATACGTCGCCAGGAAGACCATATTCCTGTGCGATATCGATGTAAGGACATGCTGCATACTGGTTAAGAAGAACTGATACGTAAACTGATGGAGTTTCACGAGAAAGACCTTTAAGTGTCGGGAAGCCCATCATTGTAACGGTCATTTCGTTCTCATCCATAAGAACTACTTTCTTTGAGAATTCTTCGTCATTACCTGTATTTCTGTCGCCCTTGAAGAGGTTTGTAAGAAGCTTTGCTACGTCTTCTGCAACAAGGTCAAACTCTGTGCGGCAAACTCTGAGCTGTTCATTACGAAGACCTACTGTATGACGGTCAATCATCATAGGAACTGCAAGATAGTTACTCATCCAGCGATAACGGAAGAAACCTTTAATGTTTGTAGGGTTTGCAAGGAATTTTGTAAGCATTCCCATAATCTTAAGCCAACGGCCGTAATCGTACATAGTGTCTTTGACACCGCGCCATTCGCGACGGCTTCTTACTTTGCCACCATTGTAAAAACTACCAAGTGGTACGCTGCCCCATTCTTTTCCCATTATTTTGCACCTCCCTGGATTTTCTTGATCTCAATTGACTCTACAAATGCCTGAACTCGTGTTCTCATCTGTCCTGATGCACCGATTGCATAAGGTCTGTCAACTGCAAGTACAGGATAACCATAATCATCTCTGAGCATTGCTGTACCCATCATCTTTTCATAAGCCCATGGGTCGCAGAATTTCATCTGCTCGAGAATAATACCGTCTGCATTGTATTCTTTTGCAAGGTCTGCAATGTATTTCTTTCTTGACTGAATCTTGCCCTGATCCATGTAACGTGCACACTGGCTGTTTTCCATATACTGACGGCAAACCTGTGTGAGAGCATCTTCCTCATCGTTGAGGATGATTGGAGTACGTCCAGGATATGAACCGTAGCAGAAACGGTCAGCACATACATATGCTCCGCATTCTTCGATGAGCTTTATGCAGTCAACATCGTCGATTTCGGAACCGGCAACAACTACTCTTACACGGTACTTGTTCTTTGCATCAGGTTCTCTTGTCTTGAGTTCCTCAAGAGTTTCCTCAAGGCGATCGATAAGAAGAGCCTTAGGTGCAATATAAGTGCACATTGTAATAATGTGGTATTCGTATCCTGTGATACGAGGATTTTCTTCTTTTCTGAACTCACCGATTGCTCTGATAAGTTCGCAAACCTTGTTGTGCTCTGCAACTGCATTGCGGATTGCTTCGTCTGAAGTATCCACACCATAGTGTTCCTTAAGAGGATCAAGGATATGATTCTTACACTGAAGAACATAAAGGTTAAGACCGTTAGGGTCATTCTTAAGAGGTGGCTCGAGGTATTCCCAGAAGAAATTCGGCTTACCTTCACCCATAGTTTTAAGAAGTTCCATGTTCTCAACGCCGCGGTTGATCATTGTACATCCGTCAGGAACACACATGCAGTCAACAAAGTTGTAACCGCCTTCAATTGCGCGTTCAAGAAGAGCACGGCTGTACTCGCAGAGGAAACTTGTCATGTAGTATGTAGCCATTTCAAGGGAACCGGATCTTGGTGCGCGAAGGCGTACTGAGAAACAGTCTCCAAGGTTAAGAAGTGGCTCAGGAGTATATTCGCATACACTGCCAACACATAATTTTCCGTCTGCCTGAGCTTGCTGTACAAGTTCATTGTTAGCTTCTTCGAGAAGTCTCTCGAAGTAATAAATGTGTTTTAAGTCTTTCATAGTTCGCCCCTTTTCGATTGATTGCCATATTAATAAATCAAATTAAATCCATATTTTTGAGAGCTTCACGGGTACCCTTAACGATGTTTGCATCTTCAGGAAGGTAGAAAACGTTTTCTCCCTTCAGGTCAAATGTTGCAAGGTCGCTGTCACTTTCAATATATGCAACAACAGGTATGTCTCCTGTGTCCATTACGTCCTTAACAGATATGTCAGGGATACGGTTGGCAATTGCTCCGACCTTTTCAGCCATTACAAGCTCATCAGCTACCTTTTTGATAGTCTGAATAACCTGTGTTCCCTTGCGGCTGGAGTCTGTTACAAGGAACAGATGAGTAACCTTTTCCATTACACGGCGGTTAATCTGTTCAATGCCTGCCTCGCCATCGATTACAACATAATCAAAATTACCTGAAACCATCTTGATTACTTCTTTGAGATATGTATTGATGGTGCAATAACAGCCTGCGGCTTCCGGTCTGCCTATTGCAATAAAAGCGTATCCGTCTGCTTCAACTATTGCATCAAAAATGCGATATCTGGCTTCTCCGAGAAGTTCCATTGCTGATTTGGTATCACCATCTTCAACAGTTGCAACGACTTCCTTACGAATGTCATCTATTGTTGTTTCAACTTCAATACCAAGTGCTGTTGACAATCCGACTGCCGGGTCGGCATCAATAGCAAGAATCTTCTTGTCGGGATAAGTTTCTGTAAGAACTCTGACCATATTGGCTGCAAGTGAGGTCTTACCAACACCGCCCTTGCCGGCAAGGGCTATGATTTTTGTGCTATCCTCCATTTATTTACCCCCTGTTACCCATAAAACGGGATATTAGTTCGTTAATATCATAACACTATACATACTTACACAACAATAATTATTTGTGTATTACATACAGTTAGCTTGTGCTAACTCGAATAAATTTTATACAACGTGAACAAGCAACACTTGTGCAAATTTTACAATTTTCGGACTTTGATAAGTCAAAAAAAAGCTCGTGGTATGTTTACACCATACCACGAGCTTTCACATCACTGTAAAAGTGCCAAATATCCATACAAATATTTCGTGGCTTCGACAAATTGAATTGATATTTTTATAGCAGTATATTTTAACTGTAGTATTGTTACTATTTTCGCAATCATTTTATGAAGAAGGGAAGATGACTTAATTATGGCAGATATGTACAAATCTGTTATCCCACCTCATATGGGAGAAAAGAACCCAAGCAAGAATATACTCAAGCTTGGTAGAAAAATCACAGACGTAGCTTACCACATGGCAGGCATTACATCTAATGCTCCGGAGTACTGGGGTCTTGCAGAAATCCTCACCGATGAGGAAGCAGAATTCGCAAACCACCTCAAACTTCGTACACACTACACATTTGACGAAGTATGTCAAAGAGTTGGCGCAAAGACAGAAGCTGAAAGAAAAGCAGCTCAGGAAATGCTCGATAAGCTTTGCTATGTAGGTCTTATGGAATTCGACTATGGTGACTTTTATGATCACAATGGTCGTTATGCTCCACAGGGTGAAAGACGTTACACTCTTTCACTGTTCGTTCCTGGTTCAGCTGAAATGTTCAACATGGAGGAACTTCCTGACGGATCAAATCCTCGTCTTGAGGAGCATCCTGCAGTTGCATCAATGTTCGAGCGAATGACATACCTGCCACTCGCACGTATCACACCTAGCATTCCACAGGGCGGTGCAGGTGTAGGCATGCACGTTATTCCAGTTGAAAAAGCTATTTCTATGGAGAATCAGACATCAGACCTCGAGCATCTTTCATACTGGCTCAAGAAATATGAAGACAGACTCGGTGTAGGCCGCTGCTCATGCCGTGCTTCCCGTGGTGCTCTCGGCGAAGGATGCGCAGACGATGACTACTCATGGTGTATCGGTATCGGCGACTTCGCTGATTATTGCCGTGAAACAGGCAAGGGCCATGACATCACTTATGATGAGGCTATGGCTATTCTCAAGAATGCTGAAGACAACGGTTTCGTTCATCAGATTACAAATATCGACGGCGACAACCATATCTTTGGTATCTGTAACTGTAACGTTAAGATTTGTAATGCTCTCAGAACATCACTTCTCTTCAATACTCCAAACCTTTCCCGTTCAGCATACACAGCTAAGGTTGAGGAAAAAGACTGCGTAGCTTGCGGTAAGTGCGTTGAGTACTGCCCTGCAGGTGCAGTAAAACTTGGCCAGAAGCTTTGCACAAAGGATGGCCCTGTTGTTTATCCTCGTGCTGAACTCCCTGACAACAAGTTCTGGAGCGCTAAAGAACACTGGGATGAAGACTACAGAGATACAACCCGTATCAACTGCTATGACACAGGTACAGCTCCATGTAAGGCTGCATGTCCTGCTCACGTAGCTGTTCAGGGTTACCTCAAGATGGCTGCTCAGGGCAGATATCAGGATGCCCTTGCTCTCATCAAGAAGGACAACCCATTCCCTGCAATCTGCGGTCGCGTATGTAACCACAGATGTGAAGAAGCTTGTACACGTGGTACAATCGACCAGCCTGTAGCTATCGATCCTGTTAAGAAGTTCATCGCTGAACAGGACCTCAACGCTGAAACACGTTACGTTCCACCTGTAGTAATCGCTTCCAACAGATATGAGCATTGGGACAACAAGATTGCTATCATCGGTGCCGGCCCTGCAGGTCTTTCCTGTGCATACTATCTCGCAACTATCGGCCATCAGCCTGTAGTATTCGAGAAGAGTGAGAAGCCGGGCGGAATGATGCGTTACGGTATCCCATCATACAAACTCGAAAAAGACATTATCGACGCTGAAATTGATGTTCTCAAGGAACTCGGCGTTGAATTCAGATGTGGCGTAGAAGTTGGCAAGGACGTTACCATCCAGCAGCTTAAGGACGAAGGCTTCGAAGCATTCTACATTGCAATCGGCTGCCAGGGCGGTCGCCTTCCTGGCGTACCTGGTGAAGACGCAAATGGTCTTAGCATCGCAGTAGACTTCCTCCACAGCGCTACAGAAAACCAGGCTCAGACAATGAACGGTAACGTAATCGTTATCGGCGGCGGTAACGTTGCAGTTGACTGTGCTAGAACAGCTCAGAGATTCGGTGCTGACAAGGTTTCAATGGTTTGCCTTGAATCTCGTGATACAATGCCTGCTTCAAACGAAGAAGTTTCTGAAACTCTCGAAGAAGGCATCGACATCTGCAACAGCTGGGGACCTAAGGAAATCCTTAAGGATGAAGACGGCAACGTTAAGGCTGTTGTATTCAAGAAGTGCACACAGACAATCGACCCTAAGACAGGCAAGTTCAGCCCTCTCTATGATGAGGATGACACAATGACAATCGAAGCAAATGCTGTTGTATTTGCTATCGGTCAGGCTGTTGAATGGGGCGAGATGCTCGAAGGTACAGGCGTAACATTCCACCATGGTAACTACCCTGTAGCTGACGCTCTCACATATCAGACAGCTGATCCTTGCATCTTCGTTGGTGGTGACGTTTACAGCGGTCCTAAGTTCGTAATCGACGCTATTGAAGCTGGTAAGTGCGCAGCTGATTCACTCCACAGATATGTTCGTCCAAACGCTGACATGACAATCGGTAAGAACCGTCGTGACTTCCACGAGCTTGATAAGGACTACATCGTTGTTAACGATTATGACCATGCAGGCCGTCAGGAAGCTGGCATGGATGAAACAATCGATGCCAAGAAGTCATTCAGAGATGCGCACAAGACACTTACAGAAGAGCAGGTTAAGATTGAAACAGCTCGTTGCCTCGGCTGCGGTGCTTCAGTTGTTGACCCTAACAAGTGCCTTGGCTGCGGTGTCTGCACAACCAAGTGCGAATTTGACGCTATCAAGCTTCACAGAGACCATCCGGACTGCACTCGTATGCGCAAAGCTGAAGAGAAGTTCAACTACATCATCCCATATGCTCTCAAGCGTACAGCAAGAATCATCACAAAGTATGAGGACCCTGCTGAAAAGGCATATCAGGAGAAGTACGAAGCATTCCGCGCTAAGTACGAAAACAGAAACAAGTAATATCAATTACCTGTAAATAGAGAAAGACCCGACCTTCCGGTCGGGTCTTTTTTAACATGTGGATAAATTACGTTTGAATAACTCATCAACCGCTTTGCCAAGGAGAGCATTCTCCGGATGATTAAGATAAGGGTCTCTTTCGTGGATTGCCTCTGCTGTTTTTCCTGCCTCTTCGAGTATTGACATGTCATCGAGCATGTCTGCAATGCGAAGTTCGGGAAGTCCGTGCTGACGATTTCCAAAGAAATCACCCGGTCCTCTGAGTGCAAGGTCAGAACGTGAAATCTCAAATCCGTCAGTTGTTCGGCACATTACTTTGAGTCTTTCCTGTGTCACCTGCCCCTTATTATCAGAAATAAGAATACAGGTAGACTTGTACTTTCCGCGTCCTACGCGTCCGCGAAGCTGGTGAAGCTGAGCGAGTCCAAAACGTTCTGCGTTTTCGATGAGCATGATGACTGCATTTGGTACATCTACACCTACTTCTATAACTACCGTAGCAACGAGAAGCTGTATGTCTCCGCTGAGAAATTTCTCCATAACATCGGCTTTTTCCTTCGGCTTCATCTGGCCGTGAAGCAGGCCTACACTATAATCCTTAAACTCGTTTTTACTTATGTCTTTGTAGTATTCAATTGCCGATTTAAGAGTGTCTCCCTCTTCCATCTCGCTCTCTTCAACCAAAGGACAAACGATATATCCCTGTCTTCCCTCATCAAGGAATTTTTTGACATAGGCATATGCTCTCTGTCTCTTGGCGGAATCGATGCGGTATGTTTCTATCGGCTGTCTGCCTTTCGGCAGTTCGTCTATTACTGAGACATCGAGGTCTCCGTAAATTGCCAGTGCAAGGGTTCTTGGAATCGGTGTAGCTGACATTACCATGACATGGGCGCCCTCGCCCTTCTCGGCAAGTGACCCTCTTTGTCTTACACCAAAGCGATGCTGCTCATCGGTAATTACGAGACCAAGGGAATCAAACATGACATCCTCTGTCGTCAGGGCATGAGTTCCAATTACAAAGTCAATTTCACCGTGTCGAAGTTCTTCTTTGATACGGTTTTTTTCTTTTGCCGTTGTGCTTCCCGTAAGTAACGCAAGTTTAACGTCAGTTCCTTCAAAGAACTTTTCCATTGTCGCATAGTGCTGTTCTGCGAGTATTTCTGTAGGAGCCATTAAAGCACACTGGTATCCATTTTTAACAACGACATAGCAGCAGGCTGCAGCCACCATTGTCTTACCGGAACCTACGTCACCCTGAACCAGTCGGTTCATCAGCACGCCGCGTCTCATATCTTCAATGCAGGAATCAACGGCTCTTCTCTGCGCCCCGGTCGGTTCAAACGGAAGCTTTGCATAGAACTCGTCGCTGCAGTCGTCTCTTATCAGAACGTCGGAAGGAGCCCGGTTTGTATCTGATATCTTCATCATACCGAGCTGCAATTCGAGAAGTTCCTCAAATATCAGGCGCTTCCTCGCCCTGTCCATTTCTGCCATATCGTGCGGAAAATGAATCGCTCTTATTGCCGACTGAAGATCCGGCAGGCTGTGTTTTTCAAGAACCCATTCCGGAATCGGGTCTTCAATGTATGCGCCATATGCCGACAGAGCTTTTTCCACTGTCGTCTCTATCATTTTGGATGAAAGATCGGCGGTACGGCGGTAAATCGGTCTGATACGGGCATGACCACCTGCATTTTCAATTGCCGGCGACATCATTTCCCTTGTATTGCCGTTCAATGAGACCTTGCCGTAAAACAGTAATTCTCTGCCCTTTTCAAGCTTCATGGCAGCATATTTGTTGTTAAATATAATGATTTTCATTGTGCCGGTTGCATCGGCCACCTTGGCCTCAAAAACCATGATTCCGCTCTTCGCGCGGAATCTGCCAGGGGCAGTCATTACAGTAGCCTTAATACAAACCTTTTCTTCGCTTAGTTCCGCTCCAAATATCGGAACCGGGTTGCTCCAGTCCTCATATGCACGAGGATAGTAACGCAAAAGAGCGTCGATGGAGTCCACGCCGAGAGAGAAAAAACTCTCGGCGCGTTTTTCACCTACGCCCTTTAAATTGTTAATCTTTACGTCCGAGAGCATCTTTTCCCCTCCAGACTAATTTATTCTACTGAGATTATAAATGAATATACCGGCTGGCCGCCTTCAACAACAGCTGTTTCAACGCCCTTGAACTTGTCAGATATCATTCTTTCAAGCTTTGCGGCATCTTCTTCTGTTGCACCTTCACCGAAGATGATGGTAACCATCGATGTCTTCCTGCTGCAAAGGTGTCTGGTAATCTTGTACGCTGCAGTTATGGCATCATCTTCCACAACTGTAATCTTACCATTTTCCATACCAAGCATCTGTCCGGCTTTGATATGGAAGTTGTCCATTTCACTGTCTCTTGCAGCGAATGTTACCTGTGCTGTGTCTACAGTGTCGAGAGACTTGCTCATTGCAAGGTGATTCTCCTCAACCGGAGCATCAGGGTTATAGTTAATCATTGCTGTAATGCCCTGAGGAATTGTTCTTGTCGGAAGAACCAGAACACGTCTTGTTGAAAGAGCATCAACCTGCTCTGCAGCCATAATAATGTTTTTATTGTTTGGTAATACAAAGACTACTGAAGCCGGTGTCTGTTCAACCGCATTGAGAATATCTTCGGTGCTAGGGTTCATAGTCTGGCCACCTGATACAACAGTATCAACGCCAATATCCATGAAGAGTGCCTTAAGGCCTTCGCCTGCGGCAATGGCAACAAAGCCGACCTCTTTTGTTATTGGAACAGAATCAATTTTCGCCTTTGAATTATCTTTTTTAACTGAGACATCCTTGTGGTAAACATCAAGATTAATCTTTGAAAGATCTGTCTTGCAATGTGCCTCATCCATATTCTTTATGGAAATATTGAAGAGTGCACCATACTTGATAGCCTGGTTAATCACCTTGCCCGGCTCATTTGTGTGAATATGAATCTTTATGATTTCATCTTTGATTTTTACAACAACCTGATCGCCGATTGAACCATAATATGATTTCAATGCTTCAGGATCCTTCTTGCATTCGCTGTTTCTGACAACTACAAGTTCTGCGCAATAAGAATAAGATGCATTTTCTGTTTCTTCTGATTCCTCTACCTCAGCCGGAGTTTCTTCAACCGCAGTGGTTTCACCGGAAAGAGGAATAATCAGACCGTCTTTAAATACAGACTGCATACCTTCAAAGCAAAGAAGCAGTCCGGTACCGCCGGCATCAACTACACCTGCCTTTTTTAGGACAGGAAGCAGTTCCGGTGTGGAATCAAGAGCTTCCCTTGCTCCGGCAATAACCGCAGCAAACACTTCTTCGAAAGGAGCCTCTTTGTTTTCGGTGCCAAATTTCGCACCTGCACTTGTAGCGCCTCTTACTACTGTAAGGATTGTACCTTCTGTCGGCTTCATAACGGCCTTGTAAGCCGCTTCAACACCGTATGAAAGAGCAAGTACCATATCTTTGGAAGATGCCGCATCTATGCCTTTAAGGCCTTTTGCAATTCCTCTGAAAATAAGCGAAAGGATAACGCCCGAGTTTCCTCTGGCACCTCTGAGCATTGCAGAAGATGTTTTAGAAGCTACTTTTGATACTGTTACGTCATCAGGAAGCTGTAATAATTCTCTTTTTGCTGCGCATATTGTCATAGACATGTTTGTTCCCGTGTCGCCATCGGGAACAGGGAATACGTTAAGCGCATTTACCTCTTCAATATGGTTTTCAACATTGTTAGATGCAGAAATCAGTGCATCTCTCAATATCTGTCCCGTTATCATAATTAATTTTCTCCTCAGGAAATCATAGAGTCGACATAAACGTTAATTTTCTTAACATCCATGTCAGTTACCTCTTCAATTGTGTATCGAACTTTTTCAACTATGTTCTTTACAACTTCAGAGATATTTACACCGTAGGTTACAACGATGTGGAGACCTATTACCAGGCCATCCGGCTCTCGAACTACCGATACGCCTCTATCGAGATACTGGTGTTTTCTGTCCAAGAAAGAGCGGATTCCCTGGAATGCATTGCTGTCTGCCATGCCGGCAACGCCGAAGCATGTTGGGACAACATTGCCCAGGAGCTCAGAGAAATATTCTTCGGTAATCTCAATTGTGCCAAGTGGATTTTCTACCTTTACCATAAATTCTCCTTCTTTCTTTTACCATTCATAAATATTGCTAAGTGGATTCTGTGGAAGCGGTTTTATGTCTATGCTCATATTGCGTTCATAAACAACTATTCCATTTCTGAAACCTACGGTAACAAAAGGCATCTCCTCATAGAATGCATTAACAAATGCATCTACTGCCATATCGCCGGAAAGCATATTTCCGTAAGCATCTCTAAGCGGCTTTTGGGAAATAAGTGAAGAAATGTTCATGTCATTTGTCAGTTTCATTTCTCCAATATAAATATCATACCATCCTGCCGAAACAGCTTTAAGGTATGCACCTCTGTCTAATTCATTTACTGTACAGATTGCTCCAAGGGCATTTAACTGATTTGCTACTGCCTTGGCAGTGTTCACCTTATAAACATCGTCGCTGCAGGTTACGATGTTTATTGCAGTTCCGGAAAGCTTTTCTTCAGCAATCTTTCTGGCCTTTTTCTTGCCCATCTTTGGTACTTCCACACTGTCGGAAGCATACCAGTCAGGGTTAAATGGAAGATCTGATTTTTCAGCGTAACCATCCATACCCATGCTTATGATTTTATTCTTATCAAGAAGAGTGTTAATTGCTTTTCTGGTGTCAACATCTGCCATTGCGCCTTTATTCTTAAATGACACAAAGACAAGATTGTTAAGAGGAACCTGAGCCATTGAAACACTTACACGTTCGATTACACCGTCGCTGATATCATCGAAGAGCGCACTTATGTTGCCTATTGCAAGGCTGTAAAGAAGTGAATCTGAAGCAGTTACATTAAGAAGATTTATCTTCTTGTTTGAATATTTATCGTGATCATAGTTTTCACTTCTCTTCAATGTTCCGCCCTGAGCATTTGAAGTGTATTCGTATCTTCCCGAACCAACAGGGATATCATCCTTTTTATCGGCTGTTCCCGATTTTACTACCGGGAAAGTAAGAACAGAAGATATAAAGGTATTTGGTTCAGTCAAAGTGAAAACCAGATTGTCCTCACCATTTGCTTTAACGGCTTTGATACCGGTAAGAGCAGAAGCATAGTAGGACGATTTCTTTGCAAGGTTGAAAGAATAAATAACGTCTGACGAAGTAATTGATGTACCATCATTGAATTCTGCCGAGGAAGAAAGACGAACTGAAGCATTTCTTCCGTTAACTGCAGTCTCTGCAGCAATTGTCTCAACCGGTCCGTAATTTTCATCTACGCTGTAAAGCCCTTCATAAAGGAGAGGCATCAGTGGCTCATTTACGAGACTGATGGCAGTAAAAGGATTAAGTCCGTCTTCTCTTGAGTAAGGAAGAGTCAGACCGCTTTTCTTTTTTGAAGTATTGTCAGAACCTGTAATTCCGGTTTCGTTATCTGTTTTCTTGTTGCAACCGAACATACAGAACGATATGCAGGCTACAAGAACCAGCGCAAGCAGTCTTTTAAAAGTTTTCATGTGATCATTCACCTTTAATGAGTACTCTCTCGATAGATACTGTTTTTCCTGTCTTTTCATCGATATCGAAAATACAGCCATTCATCATTGATGGTCCATCTGCATTTTCGAATTTTGCAGGCATGTTATCTTTAAACTTTTTGATAATAATTTCCGGTTTTACACCGAGAACTGAATTAATCGGTCCGGTCATTCCAATATCGGTAATATAGCCGGTTCCACCCGGAAGAATCTGCTCATCTGCAGTCTGAACATGTGTATGAGTACCGAATACTGCCGAAACTCTGCCGTCAAGCATCAGACCCAAGGCACGTTTTTCCGAAGTCGCTTCCGCATGGAAATCGACAATAATGACTTTGCAGTCATCCAGTTCTTTAAGAACCTTTTCTATTACGTGGAAAGGATTTTCAAGGGAATCCATATATGCGGTTCCCATCAGATTCACTACGCCTACGCGAACTCTGCCCTTATCAACTATCGCATATCCTTTTCCGGGATTGCTTTTTGAAAAATTCGCAGGTCTTAAAAGAAACTCATGCTCGTCAAGATAGTTGTAGATTTCTCTCCTTCTGTAGACATGGTTTCCGGTTGTTATTACATCTGCTCCGCTTACAAAGAGACTGTCTGCCGATGCAGGAGTGATACCATTATCGTCATAGGAATTCTCACCGTTAACGATACAGATATCGATACCTTTTTCGCGTTTGTAGCTCGGAAGAATTGAACGGACAAAATCTGTTCCGTTCTTCCCAACAACATCACCTATAGCCAGTATCCTCATAATAATCTCTTTTCTATCTCATAAAATAAGGGGCTGCCAGAAGTACTCCTGATAGCCCCCGTTTCTTTCAAAAGTTATTTTGCGTAATCCATTACGCGGCTTTCCCTAACAACATGAATTTTAATCTGTCCCGGGTATTCCATTTCACTTTCGATTCTCTGTGCAATCTCATGTGCAATGATAACCATCTGGTCGTCATTTACTACTTCAGGCTTAACCATGATTCTTATCTCACGGCCTGCCTGGATTGCAAATGAGTTTTCAACGCCTTCGAAGGAGTTGGAAATCTCTTCAAGCTTTTCAAGACGTTTAATGTAATTCTCAATATTTTCACGTCTTGCACCAGGTCTTGCTGCAGAAATGGCATCTGCTGCCTGAACTATGAAAGCAATACTTGTCTTTGCCTCAATGTCACCATGGTGAGCTTTAATGGCATGAACAATTGCTTCGCTCTCTCTGTACTTCTTGGCAGCTTCTGCACCAAGCTGGACATGGGAGCCTTCCATTTCATGGTCAAGAGCCTTACCAATGTCATGAAGAAGACCGGCACGCTTTGCCTGCTTAACATCTGCACCAAGTTCAGCGGCAATAAGTCCGGAAATGTAACAAACTTCAAGAGAATGATCAAGAACATTCTGACCATAGCTTGTACGATATCTAAGCTTACCTAAAAGCTTTACAAGTTCAGGATGGATTCCTGTTACACCGGCATCGAGAATAGCTCTCTCGCCTGTCTGCTTAATTGTCTGAGCAACATCTCTCTTGCACTTTTCATATGTTTCTTCAATGCGTGCAGGATGAATACGTCCATCCTGAATGAGATGTTCAACAGTAAGACGTGCAATTTCACGTCTTACAGGATCAAAGCATGAAATTGTAATTGTTTCAGGAGTATCGTCAATAATCAGGTCAACACCTGTAACTGTTTCAATTGCTCTGATGTTACGACCTTCACGGCCAATGATACGGCCCTTCATTTCGTCGTTTGGAAGTGATACAACAGATACTGTTGCTTCAGTTGTTCTTTCAGCAGCACAACGCTGAATTGCAACTGTTACAATCTTTCGAGCGAGTTCATCTGAATCTTCTTTAATCTGCTCCTCCATCGCCATGATGCGGGAAGCCTTTTCGTGTTCAAGTCTTTCATCAACCTGCTTTAAAAGAGTGTCTCTTGCCTGTACTTCAGTAAGACCTGAAATCTTTTCAAGCATTTCGAACTGACTCTTCTTAAGGCTTTCTGCCTCAGCAAGTGTATCATCTGCTTCTTTAAGTTTCTTTGAAAGAGTTTCCTCCTTCTTTTCTAAAGCTTCAGTTTTCTTTTCGAGACTTTCTTCTTTCTGAATAATTCTGCGTTCCTGACGCTGAACTTCAGCTCTTCTTTCTCGCAATTCCTTTTCTGTTTCAGTGCGAGTCTTGTGTATTTCATCTTTTGCTTCTAAAATAGCTTCTTTTTTCTTCTGCTCGGCATCATTAAGAGCCTGATTAAGAATACGTGTTGCTTCCTGATTTGCTGAGCCAATTGCTTCTTCAGCAACTTTCTTTCTGTGTGCCTGACCGGCAAAGAAACCTACGGCACCAAAGCCTACAGCAGCAAGAACAATAAGAGCTACTCCTAATCCTAGAGGCATAGCTGAATACACCCCTTTCTCGTTCATATTTTCTTTGTCCTGTTTGTTCATAATTACCTTCTAAGACTGTATGGTAACAGTACGATTAATTTATTTAATTTCTAAAGTATTTGTGCAGTAATACCTGAAAAAAAGCAAACTATCACAGTACCTTTCTATTATATTGTTCATAGCCTTTTATTGTCAAGAAAACTGTGTAACAGAAACGAGGCAACGGAGTTCTCCGTTGCCTCGAAAAAGTCATTATAATTCTTCAATATCACTGTCGACATAAATCGCTTTATTTGAGATAAGATCTCCGTTCTGATTTCTCTGAAGAATGGATCCGTCCATGATGTTCATTACATGCTTTGCCATGTCTCTTGCAGGCATTACCATTCCGGAATTAATCCATGAAACGAGAAGCCTTGTCATAGCTCCGCTAATAAATGAATAAACATATTCTGCTTCCATATTTGTGAGATCGGTTTTTCTGAACTGAAGGACCTGGAAAAGTTTAAAATACTCGGTATATTTTGCATCAAGAACATAAACCAGATTGTTTTTGATAAGCAGTTTTAAAAGCTCACTGTTTCTCTGCCAGAATCTGAAGTAAAACCAGATAATGTCTTCCCAGTTAATAATCTTTTTATCTACCATAAACTGGAACATTTCATCGAAAAGTTCATCCATTGTATACTTCAGAACTTCTTCCTTGGTTTCGAAATTATGATAAAAGGTCTGACGTGTCAGGCCTGCTTTTGCAACAATGTCTTTTACTGTAATTTTTACGAAAGGGACCTCATTCATAAGAGCTATGAGC
>X77_Onager__coassemble_26_pt1 | contig 18527 bp, 18 predicted proteins | sample X77_Onager__metabat2_low_PE_001 | metagenome-assembled genome bin X77_Onager
TGTACAGCCTGTCGGAAGTTCGTTGCGTTCATTTATGGCAGCTATTGCGTCAGCTGTTCCGGGATCGGTGATGCCGAGACTTTCACCAATTTTTGCAATCATTACAGTGCCTGCTGCAACTGCATGTCCATGCATGATGGAGAAGTTACTGCATCGTTCAATTGCATGGCCGAGAGTGTGACCGAGGTTTAAGTATCTGCGAATGCCGCCTTCAAATTCATCGTTTTCAACGTAGTAAGCTTTAATCTTTACGCTTTCTGCAACAATGTCATCGATGAATTCATGAGGATCTCTGCTGCTGAAAATATCAAGAAGAAGCTCGCTTCCGAGGATGCCATACTTGATGCTTTCTGCGCATCCGTCGTAGAAGACTTCGTCTGAAAGTGTGTTAAATGCATCTGTGTCGCAGATTACAGCTATCGGCTGCTTGAAAGCGCCGACAAGGTTCTTGCCTGCGGCAATGTCAATTGCCGTCTTGCCGCCGACTGATGAGTCAACAGCGGCGAGAAGGGAAGTAGGAAGCTGAACATAGTCAATGCCGCGGAGATAGCTCGCAGCGGCAAAGCCCGTCATGTCACCGGTAACGCCGCCGCCAAGGGCTACGGCGAGGTCGGTGCGGGTAAGTCTGTTTTCAGCCATGCATTCGAGAATACTTGTGAAGGTGTCAAAATTCTTGGAAGCTTCACCTGCTTCAAATACAAAGCTGTATGTTGTAAAACCTGCACCTTTAAGTGACTCAAGAACGGTGTCCAGGTAAAGTGGTGCGACATTGGAGTCAGACACTACCATAACGGAACATGGCTTCTTTATTTCTGCAATCATTTTACCGCAGCGGGAGAGAAGACCGTGACCAATTGACACGGTGTAGTCTCGGGATGCGTGAATCTTAATCTCTTTAATATCGTTCATTACAAATCTGCTTTCTTTTAGCAATTTTCAATAGGCTCTGTAAGCTTGAGTTCGCAACCTTCTGCAAGAAGTTTGCGGAGCTGATGGGCATCGCCCTCTTTGAGAGCATCGAGGTATTCTGTGAGATTGTCTACAAGTTCCTGGAGCTCGTATTCAAGGTTCTCGCGGTTGTCCATGAAGAGCTCTGTCCACATATCAGGGTCAAGTCGTGCAACACGGGTCATATCCTTGTATGAACCTGCAGTGAAGCCCATTCTCTGACGTGATGTAGGGGACTTGATGTATGCGGAAGAGGTGATATGAGCAAGCTGAGATGTGTATGAGATGATTCTGTCGTGTTCCTCCGGTGTTGAGATAACAATCTCGCCGAAGCCGAGGGAGAGGTAGAAGCTCTTGAGAACGTACATTGTCTCTTCGTCTACTGTCTCATCAGGTGTAAGAATCATTGAGGCATCTCTGTAAAGGAAGTTTGAAGCATTTTTGAAACCTGCAACTTCTTTACCTGCCATTGGGTGTCCGCCGACATATTTGAAGCCTGCTTCCTTGGAAATCGGAAGAAGGGCATTTACAACATCTCTCTTGATACCGCAGAGGTCAACGAGGATTGTGTTTTCTCCAAAGTAGTCTTTATGTTCTTTAACCCATTCGATGATTGCACCGGGGTAAATAGCTATCATTACAAGGTCACATTCAGCGAGATTCTTTCTGCTGAGTTCACCGTCAATTGTGCCGTCGTCCTTTGCAAGTCTCATTGTTTCGACATTCTTGTCAAAAGCAAGAATCTTGCAGAGTGTACGTTTTTTTATTGTCTTGGCCATTGATCCGCCGATAAGGCCGAGACCAACAATGCCTACTGTTCTGATCTGACTCATTGTGCTACCTCTTTATTAGTTTTCGTTTAAAGCCTTGTGCAAGTGATTGCAGTCAGCGGCAACGGATTTGAATGCCATTGGTGTAACCTGCTGGGACTGATCGCTTACGGCTGCTGTAGGATTGGTGTGAACCTGGATGAGTAATCCGTCTGCACCTGCTGCTGTTGCAGCTTTTGAGAGCGGGCTTATAAGTTCGGCTCTTCCTGTTGCGTGACAAGGGTCAGCAAGGACAGGAAGGTGAGAAAGTTCTTTTAGGACAGGAATTGAAGCCACGTCAAAAGTATTTCTGGTATGGTCTTCGAATGTTCTGATGCCGCGCTCGCAAAGAATAACATTTGAATTACCTTGTGAGACGATATACTCTGCACTCATAAGAAGCTCTTTATAGTTTGCGCTTATTCCGCGGCTCAGGATAACAGGCTTGTCACTTCTTCCCAGCTCTTTGAGAAGGTCGAAGTTCTGCATGTTTCTTGCACCTACCTGAATGACATCTATGTCAGCAAAGGTGTCAAGCTGCGAAATACGCATGATTTCTGATACTGTTGGAAGTCCGGCTGCTTTACCTGCTTTGACGAGATAGGTTATTGCTTCGGTACCAAGACCCTGGAAAGCATAAGGGGATGTACGTGGCATGAATGTGCCGCCTCTGAGAATACCTGCTCCGGATGCTTTAAGTGAGAGTGCGAGATCTGTTATCTGCTCTTCGCTTTCTACGGCGCTCGGGCCGGCAATGATGCAGAGACTGCCGTCTCCGATTGAAACATTGCCTATCTTTACAACAGTGTTCTCCGGGTGGAACTTTCGGTTAACCTGCTTATATGGTTCCTGTATGTGTCTTACTGCCTCAACGATGTTAAGTGCCTTGATGACATCGGCATCAATGGAACTGGTATCGCCGATTAAGCCAAGAATGGTTTTCTCTGAACCCTCAAATTTTGTAACGGTAACATTCTTGCTTTCAATCCAGGATATGAGAGTTGAAAGCTGTTCTTCGTCAGGGTTTGACTTAAGTACAACAACCATAAAATACCGTCCTCCAAAAAAATAGTTATACTATTATATCAGATTATTAGAATAATTCTAGACTTGAGAGGCGAAAAATGGCTTAAATAGTAATATTTTTTAGCACTTTAAACTGATAATAAGCACTATTTGTGTTTACAAAATTTGAGTGGACGAACAAAACAGCATTTGGTACAATTATTTCAATGAAGATTTTATCTTCTAGATATTATTTATTGGAGGTAATTCAAATGAATAAATATGCAGGCACAAAGACAGAAAAGAACTTACAGGCTGCATTTGCAGGCGAAAGCCAGGCAAGAAACAAGTACACATATTTCGCTGAAATCGCTAAGAATGAAGGCTATGAGCAGCTTGCTGAAATATTCCTCAAGACAGCTCGCAATGAGCAGGAGCATGCACGTATCTGGTGCAAGGAACTTGGCATGATCGGTACAACAGAAGAAAACCTTGCAGCAGCTGCTGACGGTGAAAACTATGAGTGGACTGACATGTATGTTCAGTTTGCAAAAGATGCTGAAGAAGAAGGCTTTAGGGGGCTTGCTGAACGTTTCAGAAAAGTGGCAGCAATCGAAAAAACTCATGAGGAAAGATATCGCAAGCTTCTTAAAAATGTTCAGATGCAGAAGGTATTTGAAAAGAGCGATCAGCAGATGTGGGAATGCCGTGTTTGCGGTCACATCGTAGTTGGTGAAAAGGCTCCGGGAGCATGTCCTGTTTGCGGTTACAAGCAGAGCTACTTCGAAGTTAGAGCTGAAAACTATTAATCCGTAATTTTTAAGCCCTCGGCAATGTGTCCGAGGGCTTTTTTTTTGCTCTTTTTCTGCTAGAATTGGATAGGAAAGGTGAGTGAAAATCTTGTCGATTTTAGTGTGCCCGGTATGTGGCGAAAGTCTGGTTACAGATTCAGTAAAAGATCCGTTTTTCTGCGCAAACGGTCACAGCTTTGACACCTCAAAAGAAGGTTATGTCAACCTGGTGACCGGCTCGAAAAGTGGTGAAAACAGAGGCGACAGCAGGGATTCTGCAAGGGCAAGACATGCCCTGCTGGAAAAGGGGTACTACTCAATTCTCAGAGATGCCATAACAGAACGTATGCACGGAGTGGTTCTGGATATCTGCTGTGGAGAGGGCTACTATGATTCTCTCTATGAGGGAGATCTCTACGGCTTTGATTTAAGCAAGGAAATGGTAAGACTCGCAGCGAAACGCGCGAAGAGTCAGTGTCAGCCACATACCTACTTTGTTGCCAATCTTGCAAAGATTCCCGTGGCTGACAAAAGCATAGATGTAGGCATACATTTATTCGCTCCATTTAACGAGGCGGAGTTCTCAAGAATCCTTAAGGACAACGGCGTGCTTTACTCTGTTATACCGGGTGAAAACCATCTCTTTGAGATGAAGGAAATCGTCTATGACACGCCTTATAAAAATGATGAAGAACCTCCGAAAACAGGTGAATATCTTCACCTCGTCAGAAGTACCCGAGTGACCGATAAGGTAAATATAACGGGTGAGGATTTAAAAACGCTTTTCTCTATGACTCCGTATTACTACCGCACGTCAGAGGCTGACCGTGCGAAGCTTGACGGCATTGGCTCAATAAGTTTAACAGTTGATTTTGTTATTCTGGAATACAGGAGATAAAATGACATATTTCAAATAATTTTTATTTACCCCTTGACGAGGTAGGTAAATAATGGTACTATTCTTTCAACCCCCAACCGTGGTAGGTTGAAAGGAGAGACCATTATGGCAAAATATAAATTTGAAACATTACAGGTACACGTAGGACAGGAAAGTCCTGACCCGGCAACAGATGCCAGAGCAGTTCCAATTTACGCTACAACATCATATGTTTTCGAGGACTCCGCACAGGCTGCAGGCCGTTTTGGCCTTACTGAAGGCGGTAACATTTATACCCGTCTCATGAACCCTACTTCAGATGTTTTTGAGAAGAGAATCGCAGCACTTGAAGGAGGCGCTGCCGCTCTTGCAACAGCATCAGGTTCAGCTGCTATCACATATGCCATTCAGAATATTGCAGTAGCAGGCGACCACATTGTTTCTTCAACAAACCTTTACGGTGGAACATATAACCTTTTCGCAAACACTCTCAAGGATCAGGGAATCAGCACAACATTTGTTGATCCTTCAAATCCTGAAGACTTTGAAAAGGCAATTGAATCAAACACAAAACTCATTTACGCCGAGACACTTGGCAACCCTAACTCAGATGTTTTTGATATTGAGGCAGTTGCAGCAATAGCTCATAAGCATGGTATTCCGCTTATCGTAGACAGCACATTCGCAACACCTTACCTTGTAAGACCTATTGAACATGGTGCAGATATCGTTGTTCATTCCGCAACCAAGTTCATCGGTGGTCACGGAACAGTAATGGGTGGTGTGGTTATCGACGGCGGTAACTTCGACTGGGCTCAGAATGATAAATTCCCGGGCCTCTCAAAGCCAAATCCTTCATACCACGGCGTAGTATTCACAGAAGCCTGCGGCAATATCGCATACATCATGAAGCTTCGTACAACTCTCATGAGAGATCAGGGAGCTACAATTTCTCCATTTAATTCATTCCTTCTCATCCAGGGTCTTGAGACACTTTCTCTCAGAGTAGAGCGTCATGTGGAGAATGCACTTAAGGTTGTAGACTTCCTTAACAGTCATCCGCAGGTAGAAAAAGTAAATCATCCTTCTCTTGCCGAAGGCCATGAAAAGGGTCTTTATAACAAGTATTATCCAAACGGCGCAGGCTCAATTTTCACATTTGAAATCAAAGGCTCTGCAGAGGATGCCAAGAAGTTCACAGAGAGTCTCGAACTCTTCTCGTTACTTGCTAATGTTGCAGACGTAAAATCACTTGTTATTCACCCTGCATCAACAACCCATTCACAGATGAGCGAAGAGGAACTTCTTTCAGCAGGCATCAAGCCAAATACCGTGAGACTTTCAATTGGTACAGAACATATTGATGATATTATTGCAGACCTTCAGCATGGCTTTGAGGCTGTAAAATAAGGAGATAAATAAAATGGCTAACATTTATACTTCAGCAGACCAGCTTATCGGAAAAACTCCTCTGCTCGAACTCACACATATGGAAAAGGAAGAAAATTTAAAAGCTAAGATTTATGCAAAGCTTGAATATTTAAACCCTGCAGGATCTGTAAAAGACAGAGTTGCCAAAGTTATGCTCGATGAGGCAGAGAAGAGCGGAAAGCTTACAAGGGATTCCGTAATTATTGAACCAACATCCGGTAATACCGGAATTGGTCTTGCAGCAGTGGCTGCAGCAAGAGGCTACAGAATCATTATCGTAATGCCGGACTCAATGTCAGTTGAACGCAGACAGCTTATGAAGGCATATGGTGCAGAACTTGTACTTTCTGAAGGCGCAAAGGGTATGAGCGGGGCTATTGCCAAGGCTGAAGAACTCGAGGCAGAAATCCCGGGTGCATTCATTGCCGGCCAGTTTGTAAACCCTGCAAACCCTAAGGCTCACTTCGAATCAACAGGTCCTGAAATCTGGGAAGACACTGACGGCAAGGTTGATATCTTTGTTGCAGGCGTTGGTACCGGCGGAACAATCACAGGTACCGGTGAATATCTCAAATCAAAGAATCCTGACATTAAGGTAGTTGCTGTTGAGCCTGCTACTTCAGCAGTTCTTTCAACAGGCGTTGCAGGTGCTCATAAGATCCAGGGTATCGGTGCAGGCTTTGTACCTGAAATCCTTAACACAGATATTTACGATGAAATTATTCCTGTAGCCAATGAGGACGCTTTTGAAAAGGGCAGACTTATGGGTACAAAGGAAGGTGTTCTTGTAGGTATCAGCTCAGGTGCAGCTCTCAGTGCAGCAGTTGAACTTGCTAAGAGACCTGAAAATGAAGGAAAGAATATCGTGGTTCTTCTTCCGGATACCGGAGACAGATATCTTTCAACAGAATTGTTTGCATAAGAAGAGGTATTATTTATGACGATTTCAACGAGGGGCAGATATGCACTTCGCGTAATGATAGACCTGGCTCAGAATAGCGAAGGAACCTACATTGCAATGAAGGAAGTTGCTGCCCGTCAGGGACTTTCACTCAAATATCTTGAACGAATTCTGCCTTTGCTTGTAAAGGCGGGACTGGTAGAAGGTGTCCATGGAAAAGGGGGCGGATACCGCCTTACAAGGAAACCTGAAGAATACAGATTAATTGATATTCTTAAGGTTACAGACTCTCTGGCACCGGTAGAATGTCTTGAGTGTGAAGTTAATGAATGCGAGAGAAAAGATAACTGTCCAACACTTCCTCTGTGGACGGAGTTTGGAGAGGTAATTGAAGAATTCTTTAGCAATAAAAAATTGTCAGATCTCTTATAAATAAAACGAAGGCGTCTCTCAAGCGAGAGACGCCTTTTAATTTTATAATCCCAGTTTTTTATCAAGTTCATTGAAGAAGTCCTGAAGCTTTTGAGACTTTAGTACAGGAGAAAAGATAATAAGTCGGAGCTGTTCAATGATGCTGCAGAGAGCATAAATGACAATCGCACTGAAAATCATTACCGGAATGAACCTGAGGGTGTCGACAACTAAAGATGTCTTTACTCCCTGAAACCACAGAATATCGGCGATAGCCGGATGAGTGTGGATAAGGAATACGGCAAATGAATATGAAGCAATGCGGTTTATCACCTTTACAAGCTTCTCATCGTTGATATCGAACTTTAAGAATAGTGCAAAGATGCTAAGTGATGCAATCAGAACCAGGATACTGTTGTAATTAAAGAAGAAGTAGTATGAATTTCTTTCCTCTGTCAGTACGCTCGGATGATCATGTTCAAGTATTACTGCAGCAAATGTTATAAGCGATGTAACAATATAAGCTGCTATGAGCTTTGGCTTTGTCCATGCCTTTGGGAGACCATAAAGTCTGAGATAAGCTGCAATAAAATAAAGAACGGTAAACCAAACGAAAGTGTATCCGTTGCCCTGGCCGAGCTGCCATGAAGCGAACGGAACTACGGTAGGAACAAAAGAGAATAAAACTGTAATTCCGGTTATCAATACGCTGAACTGCTTCCTGCTCAAAGTCCTGATAAGAATGTTATAAAAAGGAGAGAGGAGCATTATCAGAACGAATGATGTAACAAACCAGTTCTCTTCATTTATTACAGGGAATAAGTATGTGCGAGTCAGATCACGAATCGAAAATGTGTCAATGTCGAGTGCAAAATGCATCACAAGACAATAGACAAGGTAAATACCCAAAGCATAGGTGACAAACTCTAACAGGATCTTGAATATGCGGCTGGTTCTGAAGGTTGAAGTAACTGTGAAATAGCCGCTTATCAGAACGTAGATGTTTGTGCTGACTATTGCGAAAGAGTAAATGGCTGAAGCAATGTAGAAGTAGGGACCGGTTGAGCCGGTAAGCACGCCTCCAACGCCAAGAAAATGCAAAACGATGACATTAAGCATAGCTATGATGCGTAACAGCTCAACGTTAGCCATTCTTACTTTTTTTGTGTTACTCATAGAGCATTATTTCTCCTGAAGAAGCTTGGAAACCTCATCAATGAATGTGTTGATGTCCTTGAACTGTCTGTAAACAGATGCAAAGCGAACATAAGCTACTTCGTCGATATCCTTAAGCTTGTCCATTGCGAGCTCACCGATTCTCTCTGAAGATACTTCCTTTTCGAGGGAGTTCTGAAGCTGTGTTTCAATGTCTGCTACAGTTTTTTCAATTGTGCTGATTGAAACAGGACGCTTTTCGCAAGCTCTGAGGAGACCGTTGAAAAGTTTGTTTCTGTCGAATGATTCGCGGGAATTGTCCTTCTTTACAACGATAAGAGGAACAGTTTCAACGATTTCATAAGTAGTGAAACGCTTACCGCAGCTGATGCATTCACGTCTGCGACGAATGCGTTCACCTTCGTCTGTTGGTCTTGAATCGATTACTTTGCTGTCTTCACATCCACAATATGGGCACTTCATAATGAATTCTCCTTACATCTATAGTGGTTTATACAGATTTTAGTGTAACATATTGTGGTTTTGTTGTCTATTGGCTTTATATGTTGTGGTCATTTTTCTCTTGCATTTTGGTAGTCGCTCCTTTATAATCTATAAATGTTTTGGAGAGTTGTCCGAGCTGGCCGAAGGAGCACGATTGGAAATCGTGTAAGTCGTCAAAGCGGCTTCGAGGGTTCGAATCCCTTGCTCTCCGCCATTTAAGCCACGTAACTTTTGGGTTACGTGGCTTTTTTCACAAAAAGTATAATGATTTTTGTAAATGTCGACAAAATACTATCACAAATTGACAATGATATAGAATTATTCTACAATTAAAGCGTTATGTATACTTGATTATACGGCAAACAATATATTCAAAAGGAGATTAGTAAAATGAAAATTTGTATGATCGGCGGCACAGGCCTTCTCGGTTGCGAAGCTGCTATCCAGATGATCAAGCAGGGACATCAGGTTTCTACTCTTTCCCTTCCACCACTTCCAGCTGGTGCACCAATTCCTGAAGAGATGGAAGTAATCTTCCAGGATATCAACAAGTGGACAGACGCTGATATCGAAGAATGGCTTACAGGCGCTGATGCATTTGTATTTGCAGCAGGCGTTGACGAGCGTGTAGAAATGGAAGGTCCTGTTCTTCCTAAGTATCACAAGTTTAATATTGCTCCGCTCGAGAGAATTTTCCCAATCTGCAAAAAGGTTGGCGTTAAGAGAGCTACAGTTCTTGGTTCATACTTTGCTTACTGGGCAAAGATGCATCCTGAAAAGCCTGACTACTGCAGCGACAGAAACCCATATGTTCAGTCACGTCTTGCTCAGGAAGAGTATTGTAAGTCAATGGCTGACGACAACTTCGCAGTTGACGTTCTTGAACTTCCATATATCTTCGGCGTTCAGCCAGGCCGTAAACCTGTATGGACAATTCTCGTAGAAAAGACTCAGATGATGGATGGCCTTCCATTCTCAATGTACCCATGGGGCGGTACAGCTATGCTTACATGCCGTCAGGTAGGTGAGTGCATCTGCGGTTCTGCTACTCGTGAGTCAAAGGGCTTCGAAGCACTTCCATGCGCATGCTACAACATGAAGTGGAGACCTTTCCTCAAGATCGTTTACAATGCACGTGGTATGGGCGCTAACCGTCCAATCATCTATGTACCTGCAGCAGCAATGAAACTCGGTCTCTTCGGTATCCTTAAGGATTACAAAGAGCGTGGTATCGAGTCCGGTACATCTCTCTTCACAACAGCTGACCTCATGGCCGATGATATCTTCATCGACACAGGTATTGCTGAAAAGCTTGGTGCTACACCAGATGATATCGAGTCTGCAATCTTCGACTCAATCAAGCTTTCTGTAGCAGCAGTTGAAGGTACAGCTAACCTCGTTGACATGAAGGGTGAATAATTTTACTCTTTCCTTAATGAGTTCAAGAGCCAATCCATGCGGATTGGCTCTTTTTTTGTTTACAATATTTAATTTCATATGTTAAAATTGTATTCACATTTATGATTTAGAATCAACGAGTTAAAACTTTAAGTTACTATCTTTATTACACAGGGGGACACAAACGTGAAAAAGACAGCAAAAAGAGTTATTTCATTAGTTCTTGCAATGGTAATGATGGTTTGCGTTAGCGTTTCAGCTTTCGCTTACAACACAAAGGTTACCGGCGTAAGATACCTTTCACTTGGTGACAGTATCGCAGTAGGATACGGTCCATACAACCACAAGATTGTAGGTTTTACAGCAGACGGATCACCTCAGCTTTATGACAAGGCTTATCCTGTTCTTCTTAACAAGAAACTTAACAATTCTAAAACAAAGAACTTCAGATCTCTTGCTTATGCTTCAATCCGTACTACAGAACTCAGATTCCTCATCGACCCAACATATCCTGGTGATGAGTTCAACTTCTTCACAGTTCAGCAGACAAACGGCTACAGTGAAGCAGACTTCAAGCCTTGGAGATCAACATTCGTAAATGAGATTAAGAAGGCAGACGTTATTACTCTTGAAATTGGTTCTAACGACGTTCTTCTTTACACATTCCAGGTAATGCAGGCTCAGATGGGCAACCATTACTTCCTTGACCTCTGCAGAATTGCTGCAAGCCAGGCAGGCACAATCGGTCAGTTCTATGGAATCCTTCTTGACAACTTCGCTAACTTCGTTGGCTTTGAAAAGGCTGTTGCAATGCTCGTTCCTGCTATGATTCAGGGTATGGCAAACCTTCAGACAAACTTCAAGGAAATCGTTAACAAGATTTACGAGTACAACCCTGACGTTGAGCTTCTCATCGTTGGTACATACAACCCTTACTATCAGATGGGCATTACTGACTATGACATCATCAAGCTTGGTGCAGCAATTGACCTTATCACAGAGAACAACAACAACTTCATGAGACAGGTTGCAGCTTCTACAGATGCTTCTTTCGTTGACATGATGCGTGTTGAATGCGTAGGTGCTTCAAGCCTTCTTGACCCTTACATGCTTACAAACACACTTGACGTTGTTCATCCAACACTCGAAGGCCATAAGGATATGGCAAACCGTATTTACAACGCTCACGTAGCATATGTAAATGCACACAAATAATCACTAATAATTAAGGCCTCGGCGATTTGCCGAGGCCTTTTTATTTTTTATTTTTTTCTGAAAACTATGAGCTTGCTGAATACGTAGTTGAGAATAACTACAAGAACGGAAACGATTATCTTTGAAAGCATTCCTTCAGTTCCGAAAATGGTCTGGTTAAGACCAAGCTTTACGAGAAGGGGAACACCAACGATTTCAATAGCTCCGGTTACTATTCTTGCACTGAAAAAAGAAACCAGTTCTTTGAAGAAAACTGAAGGTTTTATTTCTTTGGAGCGGAAAACGAAAAACTTGTTTGTGAAAAATGCGAAGGTTACTGCGCATATCCAGGAAAGAGCGTTTCCGACACTGATATTAATACCTATGCCACGTACGAAAAGAGCATATGTACCCCAACTTACTATTGTTGTAAGAGCGCCAAAAACAAGGTACATAATAACCTCTTTGTATTTTGCAAATAATTCTTTTGCTTTATTCAATGAGATACATCCTTTATATTTTTTTCTTTGAAATTATAGTCCTTTATCGGTCAAAACGCAAATAAAAGGACAGTATTGCTCAAGTCTCTCTGTTTGACTGTAAAGGACGAATATATTATATTTAATAGAGACTAAAACCTTTTACAGGAGGAAATTAAAATGGCAGTTATTAAAACAGAATTCACTCTTCCATCAACAGTCGGAGACCTTGATCTCCATGCTATTTCATGGAAGCCTGAAGGTGAGGTAAAGGCAGTTCTTCAGATCATCCATGGCATGGCTGAATATATCGAAAGATATGACGCTTTCGCGACATATTTTGCTGAGAAGGGTATTGCAGTTTATGGCCTTGATCATATTGGTCACGGTGAGTCCGTAAATGATAATTATCCTCTTGGTTACTTCGGCAAGGACAACGAATGCGGCAAGGTTTTCCGCGACGATGCTTATGAGCTCACAAAGCTTGCAAAGGCTGAAAATCCTGATAAGCCATACATTCTCTTCGGTCATTCAATGGGCTCATTCGTAAACAGAATGTATATTGCAAAATACGCTGATGCCATTGATGCCACAATCATCTGCGGAACAGCAGGTCCAAACCCTGCAATCCTTCCGGCTCTTGCTCTTACAAAGGTTCTTAAGGCAACCAGAGGCAAGAAACCTGGTAAGCTTATGAATATGATGGCATTTGGTACATACAATGCAAGAACACCAAAGAAGACAGCATTTGACTGGCTTTCATTCAACGAGAAGAATGTTGAAGATTACATCGCTGATCCTCTTTGCGGCTTCCTTTTCACAAACTCAGGCTTCAGAGATCTTATCACTCTTAACAATGCAATCTGCCAGGCAGATACATTTGCAGCAGTTCCTGCAGATCTTCCTATCTACCTCATCGCAGGTTCAGAAGACCCTGTAAGCTCATATGGCAAGGGCATTTACCAGACATATGAAAGCTTCAAGAAGGCTCATTCAAATGTTGAGATGAAGCTCTATGAAGGCATGAGACACGAGATTCACAACGAAACAGATCCAACTGAGCCACTCGCTGACATCCTTGCTTTTGTTGAGAAAATAGCTCAGTAATTTATCTTTATTTACTTTTTTCGGAGGTTATCATGGCAGAAGATATTCTTTTCAAAACCGCATTCTGGGGTTTCGATAAAAAAGACGTCATGGACTATATTGAAGATATCCAGAAGGAGAATCGCACAGTAAGGAAGGAACTTCTTGACTTACGCGGCCAGATGGAAGTCTTAAAACTTCAGATTGAACAGCTTAAAACTGCTGAAGAACCTGTTGAGACTAAGGAACAGGATACTGCTCCGCCAAAGGCTGAAGAGCCGATGCCGCTTCCTGAAAAACCGGAGTCTGAAGAAAAAGAAACTCTTGATGTTTCAGCCCCTGAGGAAAAACCGGAACCAAGACCTCTTCCGGGTGTGGATGAGGAATTTGCAAAGCTTGCAAGTGAATTTGATGCACCTGAACCACCAAAGAAAAAAGTTGTAGTAAAAGTTAAAGTTAAAAAAGCAAAGTAAAAATAAAAGGACTTGTCCAGACGGACAAGTCCTTTTATTTGCTTATGTGGCCCGCCATGCCGTTGTCGGGGAGTAATAACCTGCTCTCTGGCAGGTGGGTACCCATAATACAGCTGCGTACTCCCAACGTCCCTTTCGGGGAGGTCTGCACTTCACTGTATGCCCGAGTTCCCAATAAAAACGTGTTGGGTTAATAATCGTCCGGCTGACGCACACGGCAGGTTTTAAGTGGTTTACTGAGCGTCTGTTTCGTCGATTACTTCGCCTTCAACGATGTCGTAGTAATCAGAAAGACGTTCTTCAAAGATATCAGCGATTTCGTTGAACTCGTCGTCATCCTCGATAGGTGCAAGGAATGTGTCGCCGTTTGCTTCTTCTTCAACCTTTAAGATGATAAGTTCAGCGTCAGCTTCAAGAGCTTCCTCATCGCTTTCATAAGTTGGAAGAAGAGCTACGTAACGGGCATCATCGGTTTCGATTCTGTCGAGTTCTTCAAAAACATATTCTACTCCGTCATCGTCAACAACTGTTACGAGATCGGGTGTGTATTCCATTTCTTCCATGAGTGTTCTCCTTAAGACAAATTGTGTTAGTTTTGTTGCAAGAATAATTTTAATATGGCCCCTTACAAAGGTCAATATTAGTGCAATTGGACCGGCGTTTATGGTAAAATAAGTAGTGGATTGTTATCGGATTTGGGGGTACAAAAATGGACGCAAAAACAAGAATTGACGAGCTAGTTGAACTCCTCAACAAGTACAGCGACATGTACTATAACCAGGATGAACCTGAAGTTACAGACTATGAGTATGACATGCTCCAGAATGAACTTAAGGCGCTTGAAAAGGATCATCCGGAATTAATCAGACCTGACTCTCCAACTCAGAGAGTAGGCGGCGTTGCATCTGACAAGTTCTCCGCTGTTGAACACAGAGTACGCATGGAAAGCCTTCAGGACGTATTCAGCTTTGAGGAACTTGATGAGTTTGGCACAAGAATAGAATCAACCAACGAGAAGACAGCTCTCGTTGTAGAACCAAAGATTGACGGCCTCTCAGTATCTCTGGAATACACCAATGGCGTGTTCACCAGGGGCTCGACAAGAGGCAACGGCGACACAGGCGAAGACATTACAGAAAACCTGAATGAGATTAAGTCTATCCCGAAAAAGATAGATTCAAACATTGCATTCCTCGAGGTTCGCGGTGAGGTTTATATGCCTCGTGAAGTGTTTATAGACCTTGTGAAGCGTCAGGAGGAAGCAGGCGAAAAGGTGTTCAAAAACCCAAGAAACGCCGCTGCCGGCTCGCTCAGACAGAAGGACGCAAAGGTTACAAGAGACCGCAACCTTGATATTTTCATCTTCAACGTTCAGCAGTATGACGGACCGGAAGATCTTTCAGAGCATTCACGTTCTCTTGATTATCTTAAGGAACTTGGCTTTTCCACCATTCCTTTTTATCAGAGATGTACCGATATCGAAGAAGCCAAGGCTGCAGTAGCAGCAATTGGCGATAAGCGAGCTAGCCTCGCATTTGACATCGACGGAGCGGTTATCAAGGTTGACAACCTTGACCTCCGCGAAGCCATGGGCAGCACAGCTAAATTCCCTAAGTGGGCAATTGCATATAAATATCCTCCGGAAGAGAAGGAGACTGTCGTAACTGACATTGAGGTTACTGTCGGCAGAACAGGTGCCCTTACTCCAACTGCTGTTTTTGAGCCTGTTCTTGTAATGGGTTCAGTAATCTCAAGAGCAACTCTTCATAACCAGGATTTCATCGATGAAAAAGGCGTAAACATAGGCGATACAATTACCATCAGAAAAGCAGGAGACATTATTCCTGAGGTGGTCACTGTCATTAAACATGCGGAAGGCAAAACGGGTAACTTCAAGCTTCCTGACTTCTGTCCGTCATGTGGCGAACCTGTCATCAGAGACGAAGAGGCAGCAGTAAGATGCACCAATCCGGAATGCCCTGCACAGCTTCTCAGAATTCTCATTCATTTCTGCTCAAAGCCTGCAATGGACATTGACGGCCTTGGCGAATCTGTTGTTGAGGCACTCGTGGACAATAAGCTTATCGTAAAGCCTACAGACCTTTACAGGCTCACAGCCAAAGACATAGCTACACTCCCGAGAATGGGTGAAAAGTCTGCCAATAACATTATCAGTGCCATCGAAGCTTCAAAGCAGAACGACCTTTATCGTCTTATCTTTGGCTTTGGTATAAGACACGTAGGCGAGAAAGCAGCAAAGCTTCTTGCAGACCATTTCGGCTCAATGGATGCCCTTATGAATGCATCTGTGGACGATATTCTGAAGATTGACGGCTTCGGTAAAATCATGGCAGAAAGCATTGTTGAATTCTTCTCTCATGCAGACACTCATGAGATGGTTGAAACATATAAGGAACTTGGTCTTAACATGGAAAACCACAAGCAGGTTACAGATACCCGCTTTGACGGTATGACCTTTGTTCTTACCGGAACACTTACACAGTTCAAGAGATCTGAAGCATCAGAAATCGTTGAGTCATTCGGCGGCAAGGTTTCAGGTTCGGTATCAAAGAAGACAACTTATGTTGTTGCCGGTGAAAATGCCGGAAGCAAGCTTGAAAAAGCCAATTCACTTGGCGTATCTGTTCTTACTGAAGCAGAATTCGCTGATATGATTAAATAAACACTTTAATCGGGAGATTGATTATGGAAAAGAAAAATAAACAGTTTTCCATATGGGTTCTCATCTGGGGACTGGGACTCGCAGGACAGCTTTGCTGGAATATGGAAAACCAGTGGTTTAATACTTTCGTTTACTCAAATATTGGCAAGGACCCTTCAATAATCACCGGAATGTTAATCTGTTCAGCTCTCGCTACAACGTTCTCAACATTTTTCTTTGGAACCTGGAGCGACCGCCTGGGAAACAGACGCAAATTTATGGCTTTCGGGTACATCCTCTGGGGCCTGTTTACAATAGGCTTTGGACTGACTCAGTTTATCAGCCGTGAAATGTATACTCTTCTTGCCATCATGGTTGTAATGGCAGATACCGTAATGAGTTTCTTTGGCTCTATGGGTAACGACTCTGCCTTTAATACCTGGTGCAATGACATAATGACCAATGAAAACCGTGGCGGCATAGGAGCCGCACTGGCGACTCAGCCGGTTATCGGAACGATACTCGGAACCGTTATCGGCGGATTCCTTGTCGGAAGCAACGATAACTACATGCGCCTCTTCCTTGTGATGGGCGCTGCAGTAATTGCCTTTGGTATATTTACATTGTTTGCCCTGGGTCCTGAATACGACGTGGCGCCTTCAAAGAAGGGCAGCTTCTGGCATCAGTTTGCTCTGGTGTTCAACTTCAAAGAGTTCTTTAAACATAAGGAACTTGCCCTGGTTCATGTAGGCATTGCGGTATTCTTCTCAGGCTTTAATGTTTACTTTGCTTACATCGGCAACTTCATCATCCATTATCTCGGATTCACACCGGATCAGATGGGTATCATTGAGGCTGTACCTCTTGGACTTGCAATGCTTTTTGCCATCCCTATAAGTAAGCTTATCAACAGGGGATACCACAGGTACATCGCGTTTGCCGGCGTTATTATCAACGCTGTCGGCTGCGCTCTTGCATATCTCATAAGACCTGAAAACATAGACAGCACAAAGATATTCAACCCTATTATCTTTATCGGTATCTTTGTAATCGGCATAGGCTATGTTGCAATTCTTCAGACATGCAAGGTCTGGGCAAAGCAGCTTTATCCGAGAGATTCCAAAGGCCAGTTTGAAGGCATCTGGGTTCTCTTCTTCGTGCTTATCCCAATGATCTTCGGTTCAGTTATCGGAGAGGCAGTCGTTAAGACAGGCGGAGAGCAGTTCCTTGATACAGCCAGTGGACAGATGCAGTATATCCCTAACGAAAACATTTTCCTTGTTGGAGGAATTGTAATAATATTCTCAATCATTCCATTCTTAATGATTCTCAGAAGTGAAAAGAAAGAAGTAAACTAATGGCAACACCACAGGATTTCGTTGCGGCTCTGACCGGACTCAGCGAAGAAACAAGAGCAGCCTTCTTAAAGGCCATGCTCGCAGAAGACTCATATACCATTCATCCGGACTCAGCAAAGAGAGAGGGCGCAACTTACAACAGGGCAGCTCACTTTGTCCTCGAGGACTGTAAGGCATACCCTGGAGTAAAACATGACTGGTGGGTTTATCTTCCTGTAAACTACAGAAAAGATGAACCTGCAAGGGTTATGTTCTTCCTCGATGGACTCGAGTACCTCATGGCCTGCAAAGTGCACTATTGCATTGACAATCTCCTCGCAGACGGCGATATTCCTAACATGATAGCCGTTTTTGTGGGACCGGGAGATAAAGGTCCGGGCTACCCGAACGGCATGGGTGGAACAGATAACCGCAGCATTGAGTATGATAGTGTTGACGACAGATTTGCAAACTTTATAATAGATGAAATATATCCTCTTGTTGCAGCGAATATACCTTTGACAGACGGCGGACACTGCATATGCGGCCTTAGCAGTGCAGGCAATGGAGCCTTTACTGCTGCATGGCACAGACCAGATGTCTTCGACAAGGTTATCTGCCACTGCGGCAGCTTTGCTGACCCGCGTGGCGGAAATCTTTATCCGCAAAAGATCAGAACAGAGGAGAAGAGAAACATTAAGGTATCTCTTTCCTCCGGAGAGCAGGATGCGAACTTTGGTCTGGGCGAGTGGAAACAGCTCAACATACTAATGGCAGAGGCATTGAAGGAAGCCGGATACGATTACGAGCTCAACATTGGAGAGGGCGGCCACAATTACAGATATGCCGCATCTCTTTTGCCGGATACAATAAGATGGATTTTTAAATAATCAGTTGGAGAAGAAATCATGAATATTGATAACCTTGCATCTAAAGTCGGAGCTGCCGGTGAATCAGTTGCTTCAAAACGCAACGACAGAAAGCAGAAACTTCGCGAAAAGAATTTCAATGTAAATGATAAGATGAACATTCTCGTAATGGGTGTCTCCGGAGCGGGAAAAAGTAC
>X77_Onager__coassemble_27_pt1 | contig 17318 bp, 13 predicted proteins | sample X77_Onager__metabat2_low_PE_001 | metagenome-assembled genome bin X77_Onager
GTGTTCCATTACAGCAGGAACGAAAGCATGAGCTCCGTCTGCGATGGCATCAGCCTCACACTCGAGAGCGTGGCTGAGGAAACGGTCATTAAGGATCGGTCTGTCCGGTGTTACGCCGATAGCAGCAGCCATGTAGCTTTCCATCTGCTGGTCATCGTAAACAACTTCCATGCCGCGTCCGCCGAGAACGTATGAAGGACGAACCATTACAGGATAGCCAATCTTGTTGGCAATTTCCTTTGCCTCGTCAACAGTAACAGCCATGCCTGCCTCAGGCATTGGGATGCCGAGTTTGTCCATCATTGCGCGGAACTGATCACGGTCTTCTGCAAGGTCAATGATTGCAGGAGATGTACCGAGGATTTTAACGCCATTCTTTTCAAGGTCAGCAGCAAGGTTAAGTGGAGTCTGTCCACCGAACTGAGCGATAACGCCGAGTGGCTTCTCCTTGTTATAGATGCTGAGAACGTCCTCAAGTGTAAGAGGCTCGAAATAGAGCTTGTCAGATGTATCGTAGTCAGTTGATACAGTCTCTGGGTTACAGTTAACGATGATGCTCTCGAAACCGAGCTTCTTGAGAGCCTTTGCTGCGTGAACGCAGCAGTAGTCGAATTCAATACCCTGACCGATTCTGTTAGGGCCTCCACCAAGAATCATAATCTTTGGCTTGTCAGACGCCGGGCTTTCATCAACAGGAATGTTGTAACTTGAGTAATAATAAGCGCTGTCAGGTGTACCGCTTACGTGTACGCCTTCCCATGCTTCAACAAGACCGAGTTCAATTCTTCTGCTGCGGATTTCATCTTCGCTTACCTTAAGGAGCTGGCTTAAGTACTTATCTGAGAAACCGTCTTTCTTTGCAGTGATAAGAAGTTCGTCAGATGGAAGGCTGCCAGCACATGCCATAAGAGCTTCCTCTTCTTCAACGAGTTCCTTCATCTGTTCAATGAACCACTGCTTAACCTTTGTAATTTCAAAAATCTCTTCAACTGTTGCGCCCTTTCTGAGTGCCTCATACATGAGGAAATGACGCTCGCTTGAAGGTGTTCTGAGCTTTAAGAGAAGGTCTTCCTTTGAAAGTGTGTCAAAGTCTTTTGCGTGACCAAGACCATAACGACCTGTTTCAAGAGAACGGATAGCCTTCTGGAAAGCTTCCTTATAAGTCTTACCGATACTCATAACCTCGCCTACTGCGCGCATCTGAGTACCAAGTTTATCTTCTACACCCTTGAACTTTTCAAATGCCCATCTAGCGAATTTGATAACAACATATTCGCCGTCAGGAACATACTTATCAAGTGTGCCATACTTTCCGCATTCAATCTCTTTGAGTGTGAGACCGGATGCAAGCTTTGCTGAAACAAGGGCAATAGGGAAACCTGTTGCCTTTGAAGCAAGAGCAGAAGAACGGGATGTTCTTGGGTTGATTTCAATGATGATGATACGGCCTGTTTCTGTATTTCTTGCGAACTGTACATTGCAGCCGCCGATAACGCCAACTTCTGAAACAATCTTGTAAGCCTGTCTCTGAAGTTCTGCCTGAACATCTTCAGAAATTGTGAGCATTGGAGCAGAGCAGAAAGAGTCACCTGTGTGTACGCCAATCGGATCGATGTTTTCGATGAAGCATACGGTAATCATGTTACCTTCTGCGTCGCGTACAACTTCAAGCTCAAGTTCTTCCCAGCCAAGTACGGATTCCTCAACAAGAACCTGGCCAACGAGAGATGCCTGAAGGCCTCTCTTGCAGACAACTTCAAGTTCTTCTCTGTTATAAACAAGGCCGCCGCCTGCGCCGCCCATGGTATATGCAGGACGAAGTACTACAGGGTATCCAAGCTCATCAGCGATAGCGAGAGCCTCTTCTACTGAATGGGAGATATCTGAACGAGCCATTTCAATGCCAAGCTTGTCCATTGTCTTTTTGAATTCCATCCGGTCTTCACCGCGTTCAATGGCATCTACCTGGATACCGATAACCTGTACGCCGTATTTTTCAAGAATTCCCTGTTCGGAAAGTTCAGAACAGAGGTTAAGAGCAGACTGACCGCCAAGGTTTGGAAGAAGAGCATCGGGACGTTCTTTTGCAATGATTCTTTCAAGACGATCCACGTTGAGTGGTTCAATATAAGTTACGTCAGCTGTTTCAGGGTCTGTCATAATAGTTGCAGGGTTAGAGTTTACAAGAACTATCTCATAACCCAAAGATTTAAGTGCTTTACATGCCTGTGTACCTGAATAGTCAAACTCACAAGCCTGTCCGATGATGATAGGACCTGAACCTATAATCAGGACCTTATGAATATCAGTTCTTTTTGGCATAATTACGTCCTCCTCATTTGCATGCCGCGAAGTACCGTTACATAGTGAAAAATTAAAATAAAAGGCACCAACGTATAGAAAATACGCAGTGCCTTTATATATTCACATTATCGGTTTTCATACCATTTGAGTGGTAAAATCCAAGCATTCCACTTGCCTCCGAGCATATTCATTTTTATCTCGATTATTGTAGCATGGCAACCGGTGTAAAACAATAGAATCAGAAAGGCCGATTACAAAAAATGTAATCGGCCTCTTATAATTATCTCTTGATAATTTCTTCACGTTTTGGACCATTTGAAACCATTGTAACCGGAGTTCCGATTTCTTTTTCAATGAATTCCACATAGTCTCTTGTTTCCTGTGGAAGCTTGTCGTATTCAGTGATTCCACGGATATCACAATGCCAGCCCTTGAAGGTCTTGTAAACAGGCTTTGCCTTCTTAAGCTTTGGTGTAACAGGGAAATCTGTTGTGATTTCGCCATCGATGTCATAAGCTACGCAAACCTTGAGTTCCTCAAGATATGAGAGGCAGTCAAGTGCAGTAACTACAACTTCTGTTGCACCCTGTGTCTGAACACCGTAACGTGTTGCTACTGCGTCAAACCAGCCAACTCTTCTTGGACGTCCGGTTGTAGCACCGAATTCACCCTTGTCACCGCCATGCATACGGAGTTCCTGTGCTTCTTCCTCATCAAGGATTTCAGAAACAAACTCGCCTGCGCCTACAGCAGAAGAATAAGCCTTTGTGATACAGATGATGTCTTTAATAGCATATGGTGGAATACCTGCAGCACCTACTGTGCCGTAACCTGCAAGAGTTGATGATGAGGTAACCATTGGATAAATACCGGAGTCAGTATCTTTAAGAGTACCAAGCTGACCTTCAAGAAGGATATTCTTTCCATCTTTGACAGCCTGTCTTAAGTAAGCATTGGTATCGGTAACAAAGTCCTTAATCTGCTCTCTCCAGGAAACAAGCTTGTTGTAAAGCTCTTCCTCATCGATTGCAGGCTTGCCGTAAATGTTTGCAAGCTGGAGATTCTTTACTTCAACAACTCTGTGAATCTTCTCCTTGAGATATTCATCATCATAGAGTTCACATACCTGGAAGCCAATCTTTGCAACCTTATCTGAGAAGAATGGAGCGATACCTGACTTTGTTGAACCGAATGCGTTCTTGCCAAGTCTTTCCTCTTCATAAACGTCAAACTGAACATGGTAAGGCATTACCACGTGAGCACGTTCAGATACAAGAATCTTTGGTGCAGGAACACCGGCATTTACAAGGTCGGTATATTCCTTCATAAATTTGTCTACATCGAAAGCCATACCATTACCAACGATGTTTACTGTACTCTGTGAGAAAACACCACTTGGAAGTGTGTGAAGAGAGAATCTGCCGTAGTTATTGATAATTGTATGGCCTGCATTTGCGCCACCCTGATAACGGATAACTACATCTGATTCCTGAGCGATCATATCGGTAATCTTACCCTTACCTTCGTCGCCCCAGTTTGCACCTACAATTGCTTTTACCATTTTTGGTACCCCCGATATTATACGTTGATTTCAACGTCAAGGCCGAGAAGGTCTGCACGTTCATCAACAATTGGTTTTACAAGGTTCATTACGAATTCTTCAGTCTGTGAAGGAGCGCGACCAACAAAGTTCTTTGGCTCCATTACTGACTCAAGTTCTTCGAGAGTCATTCCAAATGCAGGGTCGTTTGCAATTCTTTCAAGAAGATCGTTGGCACCGCCATCAACCTTAACAACCTTGCCTGCGTCCATGGAATGAACACGGATTTTTTCGTGGAGTTCCTGTCTGTCTCCACCCTACTTAACAGCTTCCATCATGATGTTTTCTGTTGCCATGAATGGAAGTTCGGCAAGAAGATGTTTTTCAATCATCTTAGGATATACAACGATACCTGAAACGATGTTGATATAAAGTTCAAGGATAGCATCTGTTGCAAGAAAAGCTTCGGCAACACTGATTCTCTTGTTTGCAGAGTCATCAAGTGTACGCTCAAGCCACTGTGTTGATGCTGTAAGAGCAGGGTTCATTGCGTCTGTTGAAACATAACGTGCAAGTGAGCAGATACGTTCACTTCTCATTGGGTTTCTCTTATAAGCCATTGCAGATGAACCGATCTGTGTCTTTTCAAATGGTTCCTCAAGTTCCTTCTCATGCTGAAGAAGTCTCATGTCAGTAGCAAACTTTGAAGCTGACTGAGCAATGCCTGAAAGAACGCTTACTACCTGGTAGTCAAGTTTTCTTGAGTATGTCTGGCCTGATACTGCGAAGCAGCCGCTAAAGCCCATCTTCTCAGCAATCTTGTCATCGAGCTGGCGGATTTTTTCCTCGTCGCCATCAAAAAGTTCCATGAAGGAAGCCTGTGTGCCGGTTGTACCCTTAGAGCCAAGGAGCTTCATGGTTTCAAGTCTGTGCTCAACTTCATAGTAGTCGAGGAGAATATCCTGAAGCCAGAGAGAAGCACGCTTACCAACTGTTGTTGGCTGAGCCGGCTGATAATGAGTGAAGCCAAGTGTTGGCATATCTTTGTACTCGAGAGCAAATTTTGAAAGCTTATCAAGAAGGTTTACAAGCTTCTTTTCAACGAGCTTAAGACCTTCAGTCATTGTAATAACATCTGTGTTGTCTCCAACATAGCATGATGTTGCGCCAAGATGAATGATAGGTTTTGCTGTAGGGCACTGTACGCCATAAGCGTAAACATGAGACATAACGTCATGACGGCGTTTCTTCTCTTCTTCGATGGCAACTTCATAGTTGATGTCATCTTTGAATGCCTTGAGTTCAGCAATCTGCTCATCTGTAATGTTAAGGCCGAGTTCCTGCTCGCTTTCAGCAAGAGCAATCCAGAGTTTTCTCCATGTTCTGAACTTGAAATCAGGAGAGAAAATGTACTGCATCTCTTTGCTTGCGTATCTTGCGTTAAGCGGGGTTTCGTAAGTGTTCTTTTGCATTTGCGGCAAACCGCCCTTTCAAAAATGTATTGAAAAAAATTTTACACACTATTTTAACTTTTTAGGGTGCATAAAGTCAATGTTAATGGCGTATTTTATGTTGAATTACAGCGGTTTCTGCACTATAATAATAGATACAGAATTTACACATTATGTCGATTATTCTGTATGCTATTCACAAAAAATGATAAAAAGGGAGATAACTAATGCAAATCGAACGAATCAACAATTATCCTTTCGTCATGTTCCACGGCTTTGCCGGCTTTGGTGAATATGAACTTCTCTCAAAGTATGTTCCTTATTTCGGCATGTTCTCAACAGACATCAAGAAGCTTTATGCCAAGTATGGCACAGAGTTTTATACCCCATCTGTAAGTGGATTTGCCAGCATGTGGGACAGAGCATGCGAAACCTGGGCGCAGATAGTTGGCGGTACCGTTGACTATGGTAAAGTTCACTCCGAAAAAATGGGCCATGAAAGATACGGCCGCACATATCCGGGTATGATTCCTGACTGGGGTCAGCTCGACGAAGAAGGCAAAATCAAGAAGATTAACGTAATCGGACACTCATTTGGCGGTCCTACAGTACGTTTCTTCGTTAATATGGTAGTAAGAGGATGCCAGGAAGAAATCGACGGCACACCGGCTGAGGAACTTTCAGAGTTTTTCAAAGGCGGACACGAGAACTGGATCCATTCCTGCACAACTCTCGCTTCCGCTAACGACGGTATTTCATTCCTTTATGCTATTGAAAAGCCGGCTCCATACATTGCAAAAGCACTTCTTTCAGTTCTTTCCATTCTTGGTAATGTTCCATTTGCTGCCATCTACGATCCACAGCTTGAGCAGCATGGCATTCATTGCAAGCCTGAAGACAGAAAACTTCAGCTCAAGGTAAACTGGAAGGAAGTTGTAAAATACTACGAAAGCGATGACTGCGTACTCAACGACCTTTATGTTCATAAAGCTCGTGAGCGTATGGCAGACTGGAAAGCTTTCGACAACATCTACTATTTCTCATATTCTGCAACAAGAACAGTTCAGAATGCAGAAGGCAACTATGTTCCTGTTAAGAAGATGATTCCTCTTCTTAAGCCAACAGCTAAGATTGTTGGTAAGTATCCGGGCAACCCTGCTGATGCTAATCATGCAGAAATCGGACCTGAATGGAAGATGAACGACGGTCTTGTAAACACAGTAACAGAGCAGGCTCCAAAGAATGAGCGCTGGGAACCATGGCAGGGTGAGAAGAACATCAAGCCTGGTATCTGGTACGATATGCCAACCGAAGAAAAAGACCATATGTCTTACTGCGGCAACGGTGAAAGCCGCGAGGATTACGCTCTCTTCTTCATGGATATCCTCAAGAGACTCGACAACCTTCCAACAATTGATCTTTAATTAAAATAATTATACTTCCCTGTTAATTCTATAGAATGCCAAAAGGCCCCGCTCGTATGAGCGGGGCCTTAATCTTTTATTTAAGTAATTAAATTAAAGATTCTGAAAGTCTGCAGCTGTGTAGTATGTTACAGCGAGAGGTGCGAGAGCAGCCTCTGCAGCAGCATTGTCAGCAACCTTGATCGCGATGGATGCACCTTCCTTGCCTGTTGAAAGACCGTACATATACTTGATATCAACATCAGCGGAAGCAAGTGCATTGAGAACGTTTGAAAGGCTTCCAACAGAATGTGGAATATTAACAGCAAGTACTTCTGTCTCCTTTACAGCAACGTTGTTTGTCTTGAGAACCTCTTTTGCTTTTTCGGTATCATCTACAAGAATGCGGAGAATGCCAAAATCTGTTGTGTCGGCAAGTGAGCATGAAGCTACATTGATACCGGCATTTTTAAGGATATTGAACACTTCACTAAGTGTTCCTTCTTCATTTTCCAGGAATACAGATAACTGTTTAACTACCATGTCGTTTACTCCTTAATCATAAAGTTTACGTTTATCGAGTACGTGTTTTGTCTTGCCCATGCCATGTTCGAGGCCGTTTGGAGGAACAATTTTAATGTCTGCATTAAGGCCGATGATGCCCTTGATTGTGCTCTTAACCTTTGCACGAAGAGCTTCCATCTCTGATACTTCATCTGAGAATGCATCTGCGTCAACTTCAACTTCAATCTGGAATGTATCCTGATCGTTTACACGGTCAACAGTAATGAAGTAGTTTGGTGTGCAGCCAGGGATTGTGCAAAGAACAGATTCTACCTGTGTCGGGAATACATTTACACCCTTGATGATAAGCATGTCATCAGTACGTCCAACGAAACGCTGGATACGGGCGTGTGTGCGTCCGCACTTGCACTTTTCATACTTAAGGCTTGTAAGGTCTCTTGTTCTGTATCTGAGAAGAGGCTGACCTGTTCTTGTAATTGATGAGATAACAAGCTCACCAACTTCACCTTCAGGAACATGTTCTCCTGTTTCCGGATTAATGATTTCCGGTAAGAAATGATCTTCCCAGATATGAAGACCTTCTCTGTACTCACAGTCAGTTGCAACACCAGGTCCGCAAAGTTCGGTAAGGCCATAGATATCAAATGTCTTAATATGAAGTTTTTCATCAAGACGTGCACGCATTTCGTTAGTCCATGGTTCAGCACCATTTACAGATATTCTGAGGTTAAGCTTATCAACAACGCCCATTTCTTCTGCAACTTCGGCTACGTGAAGAAGGTATGAAGGTGTGCAGGCGATAGCTGTAGCCTGAGTATCAATAAGGAAATCAATGATCTTCTTTGTTGAACCGCCACCCATAGGAATTGTAAGCGCGCCAACACGAGTAGATGCGTCATGAGCACCAAGTCCGCCTGTGAAGAGATGGTAACCATAACCTACAAGCATGATATCTTCATCTGTAAGTCCGGCCATTGTCATGCAGCGGGCACCGCATTCTGACCATACATCGAGGTCGTTGCGTGTGTAAACGCCAATCTTTGGCTTACCTGTTGTACCTGATGAAGACTGAAGTCTTACGAGATCTTTCATTGGAGCTGCAGCCATACCAAACGGATATGTTTCTGCAAGGTCATGATAAGTTGTAAATGGAAGCTTTACGACATCGTCTACACTCTTGATGTCTTCAGGCTTAACACCTGCTTCATCCATCTTATTTCTGTAATGTTCAACATTGTTGTAAATCAAGTCTACAGTTTTTGCTAATCTCTCGCCCTGAAGCTCTCTGAGTTCTTCGCGAGGCATAGTTTCCATTTTTTCGTTGTAAAACATTGAAAAAGGCCTCATTTCTTTTATTTTCCGTTTTGCACCGCTTTAAAGTGCTAATACCATACTATTGTATCATTATTTAAGACCAATTTGACTCCAAAAAATAGCATGTCTCTTTTTGCACATTGCACAAATAAAAGCCACCGCAAAACGCGGTGGCTAAAGAATTATTTTGAAGTTGTCTTTTTTGCCGGAGTGGTCTTTTTTGCAGGAGTTGTCTTCTTGGCAGCTGTTGTCTTTTTAGCTGTTCCAGCAGATTTGTTTGCTGCAGTGCTCTTTGCCTTTGCGTTCTGCTTTACAGATTTGTTGGCAGCCTTGGCAGCTTCAGAAGTTGCATTGGTTACAACCTTGGTAACAATGGAATCTTTTCCCGCTACCTGCTTTGTTACAGAGTTTACCTCTTCCTTAACATTCTTGATGGCAGCCTTTTTTACAGATTCTACAATTCCAAGGTCGACATTAAGCTTCTGGGCAATATCAACCGGATTCTTGCCGGACTTGAGGTCCTTAAGGATTGTCTCGGTATTGATATTCTTCTGAATATCTTTAGCGGCATCCTCAACGATTTCTCTGGCCACACGTTCAATGTCAACGTTTTTGAGAGCATCTTTAATGTCCATAATAATTCTCCTTTATTTTCCGTTATCTATCCTCGCGGAAGTATGAAAGGCCAAGAGATGCAGGACCCTGGTTCTCCTTATCCTTTCTGACTGAAGCCAATACAAGAACGACAATTGTTACAACATATGGGATAGTTTCAAGAAGTGAGCTCTGTGCGCTGCTTACAGTAAACCAGCCAAAAGCTGAGATGTAGTTGTAAAGCCAGTATGCAACGCCGAAGATGAATGAACCCCAAAGAAGGTTGAGCGGTTTCCAGGCTGCGAAAATTACGAGCGCAACCGCGAGCCATCCAAGAGCCTCAATTGACTCACCGGCAAATGTGGACCATCCGCCATAGTTGTAATCAAGAACATAATAAACACCGCCAAGTCCTGCAATACCCGAACCGAGGACTGTGGAAATGTACTTGTACTTTGTAACGTTGATGCCTGCGGCATCTGCTGTGCCCGGGTTTTCACCCACGGCACGAAGGTTAAGACCTGCTCTTGTCTTCTTAAGGAAGAAGTGAAGTGCAAGAGCAATAATGATTGCAAGGTAAAGCATGAAGCCGTAGTTTAGGAAGATTTTACCGAAGAGGCCGGTTGTCTGTGCAGCACCAACCTTCATGTTGAATACCTTGTTAGCTTCAATAGCCTTAACTGTTGTTGTTCCTGCAGGAATAACAAACATACCCATAAAGCGGGCAAGACCTGAACCGAAAATTGTAAGTGCAAGACCAACAACGTTCTGGTTAACCTTGAGAGTAGTTGTGAGAAGGCTGAAAAGTGCACCGCAAAGCGCTCCGCCTGCGAAGGCACAGAGCAGGCCGATAAGAACAAACATTATCGGACTGGTAGATGCTGCATTCATTTCATACATATAAGCACCTACGAAGCCGAAAGCACCGCCCACGCACATTGTACCCGGTGTACCAAGGTTCATGTTACCTGATTTTTCTGTAAGTGTTTCGCCCATGGCACCATACATGATGATGGCACCGAAGATTACAGCTCTGTTGAGCCAGGCGAGAATATTTGCAAGTAATGCTGCGCTCATTATTCTCCCTCCTTGCTCTTATTGAAAATTACACGATAGTTAATAAAGAATTCTGATCCGATTACCATGAAGAGAACAATACCGATGAGAACGTCGCCTGCGCCGGTACCCATTGCAGGATAAAGGTTTGCAAGCTGTCCTGTGCCCTTTTCAAGGAACATGATGAGAAGTGCAATTGGAATCATTGCAAGAGTGTTAAACTTTGCAAGCCATGCAACGATGATAGCTGTGAAACCGTATCCACCTGCTGTTGTGGAAGAGGTAAATGTGTGAGACTGACCGGCAACTGTAAGACCGCCTACAAGTCCGCAGATGGCACCGGAAATAAGCATTGTACGAAGAATAACCTTTGTAACATCAATGCCGGCATATTTCGCGGTGTTCTGAGATTCACCAACTACGGCTATCTCGTATCCATGCTTGGTTCTCTTAAGGTAGAAGAACATACCGATTGCAAGAACCAGGAAAACAATGATGTTGATTGTATAGCCATGGTTAAAGATGTTTGGAAGCCAGCCTTCCTGTGTTGTTCTATTGATGGCATCCATCGATGAGTTTGAACCCTTCCAGTCATTGTAGAAGTAGTCCATGATTTTCATTGCAATGTAGTTCATCATAAGTGTGAACAGTGTTTCGTTGGTTCCCCACTTTGTTTTGAAAACAGCCGGGATGAGACCCCAGATACCACCTGCCACAATACATGCGGTAAACATTGCAAGATAAAGCATCGGTGCACTGTAGTTATCCTTGAAATCGTGCATCACCACTGCTGTGGCAACAGCACCGATAAGAACCTGGCCTTCTGCACCAATGTTCCAGAATTTCATTTTGAAAGCCGGAGCAAGAGCAACGGCGATTGCGAGAAGTTTGGTTGCATAAATTGCTGTATCCCAGCATTTGATTTTCATACTGGTTGCATTGCCAAGCTGACCAAATGTTCCGTTAATCATTTCTGTCAGTGCCTTGTCAGGACCGATTCCTGCAACGGCATAAATAAAGAGCATGCAGATTGCGAGAGCTATAAGGAGTGCTCCGCCTCTGATAAGCCACGCCTTCTTTGAAGGCATATCGTCGTTCTTTACAACATGCACGAGAGGAGCTCTTGATGTCTTAGCCATTTCAGTTCTCCTCCTTTGTTTCTTTAAGGTTGGTCATAAGCATTCCGACTTCTTCCTTTGTGGTTGTGCGTCCGTCAACAATTCCGTTAACCTTACCGCCGCAAAGAACAAGGATTCTATCGGAGAGAGCGAGGAGAACGTCAAGGTCCTCGCCAACGTAAATAACTGCCACGCCTTCCTCTTTCTGTCTGTTGAGAAGGTCGTAAATAGCATAGGATGTATTGATATCAAGACCACGAACAGCATAAGCCGTCATAAGAACTTCCGGAGATGCTGCAATTTCACGGCCTACGAGAACCTTCTGGACGTTACCGCCGGAAAGCTTTCTTACCGGTGTGTTGATATCCGGAGTAACTACTTCAAGTTCCTCCTTGATTGTTTCAGCAAGTTCGATTGAAGCTGACTCGTTGCTTGCAATAAGCATGCCATCACCTTCGTTGTAGTTTCTGAGGAGCATGTTTTCTGCCATGCTCATGGAACCTACAAGACCCATACCAAGTCTGTCTTCCGGTACGAATGAAAGTGCTACGCCGAGTTCCTTTATTGCTCTAGGTGATTTACCAACAAGCTGCTGTTCTTCACCATTTTTATCAAAGTAAAGGATGCTTGATCCGGCTTCAGAATGCTGAAGTCCGGCAACGGCTTCCAGAAGTTCCTTCTGGCCGCATCCGGAAATACCGGCTATGCCGAGTATTTCGCCGCCGTAAGCTGAGAAAGATACATCGTCAACTGCAATTACGCCTTCTGAATTGCGGCATGTAAGGTGCTCTACTCTGATTTTTTCAACTGTGTCATGTGGCTCAGGTCTGTCGATATTAAGTTCAACCTTCTTACCTACCATCATTTCTGTAAGGGAATTTTCTGTTGCATCTTTGGTATCAACGCAACCGATGTATTCGCCTTTTCTGAGGATGGCAACACGGTCTGAAATCTCGAGTACTTCCTGAAGCTTGTGAGTGATTATGACGATAGACTTTCCGTCAGCCTTCATGTTACGGATAACATTGAACAGCTTTTCGGTTTCCTGCGGTGTGAGAACCGCTGTAGGTTCGTCAAGGATAAGAATGTTTGCACCACGATAAAGCTGCTTGATTATTTCAAGTGTCTGCTTCTGGGAAACAGTCATGTCATAAACCTTCTGATCCGGATTAATGCTGAAGCCGTATCTGTCAGCTATCTCCTGGATCTTCTTTGCGGCTGTCTTAACTGAGAACTTTGAGCCATCATCGTAACCGAGTACGACATTTTCGGCAGCGGTGAACACATCAACAAGTTTAAAGTGCTGATGAACCATACCGATTTTTAAAGCAAAAGCGTCCTTTGGATTGGTGATTTTAACTTTTTCACCGTTTACGAAAATATCGCCTGCATCCGGATAGTAAATACCGGACAGCATATTCATAAGAGTAGTCTTGCCACTACCGTTTTCACCAAGAAGTGACAGAATCTCGCCTGCATATACCGTAAGATTAACGTCCTTGTTAGCAATACAGCTGGAACCGAAAGTCTTGGTTATGCCGCGCATTTCCACTGCTACGTTAGGCATAAAATTTCTCCTTTAAGTCGAAAAAGGGAAACCAATCGGGGTTTCCCTTTTTCTTTAATATATTCTGCTAATTATTCAGCGTAGTCTGAGTCAACCTCTGCGATGCCATCGATGCGGATTGCAAAGTATGGAGCAGATCTGAGGCTTGATTCTGAGAATACACCACCCTGTACTGCAGGAGTGTCAGGTGTGTATGCATCGTCAGGAATTACGTCAGCTAATTCGCCATCAGCTACAGGCTGACCCTGTACTGTGAATGTTGCTGTGTTGAATACCTGAAGAGTGCCGGCAGCGATCTGGCCTTCAACTGCTGATACATATTCCTGTGTGCCTGCTGCGCAAGCTGTACCGAGTTCTGTAATGCCTACTGCCTTCTGTGAGTAACCTTCAGCCCAGTCAGTAGCAACCTTTTCGCCCTTAGCTACTGCTCTGAAGAGATATTCATAATAAACTTCCCAGTTATTTGAGGAAGATGTAAGAGCTACGTCAGGAGCTGCATCGAGCATTGATACGTTGTAGCCTACTGAGTAGCAGAGAAGGTTGTTGTTTTCCTGATATGCCTTTTCAACAGCAGCAGGTGCGCCTGTTGAGTCAGCATGCTGGCCGATGATTACACAGCCAAGGCCCATGAGATATTCTGCAACAGCAGCTTCTCTTTCTTCTGAGAACCATGAGTTTGTATACTTAACTGTCATAGCGACATTAGGAACGATTGACTTGATACCAAGGTAGAAAGCTGTATAACCGGATACTACTTCTGCATATGGGAATGCACCAACGTAACCGATTTTGATGTTACCCCACTCGTCAAAAGCAGTTGGAGCTGCTTCAGGAGTAAGTCTGCCCTGATTGATGAGTTCCTGAAGCTTAAGACCGGCAACTACACCGGAAACATAACGGGACTCATAAATCTTTGTGAATGCGTTTGCATAGTTTTCCTTGCCTGACTGTGCAGCAAGGTCACCTGTCATTGAAACAAAGTTAACGTCAGGATTCTGGTCGATAACATCACCGAGGTTGAACTGATGTCCATAAGAGTTTGTGATAACAAGCTTGCATCCGCTTGCAACAAGGTCGCTTGCGTTTGTAGCAACTTCTTCACTCTCAGGAATCTTTTTCTTGTATGAAATTTCAACGTTGATACCCTCGTCAGCGAGTTTTCTCTTAGCTTCTTCCATACCGTTCATGTGAGCCAATGTGTAGCCCTCTGTCTCGTCGCCGACAAGAATTGCGCCGACTTTAAGAGTGTTTGCATCATCTTCACCTTTGTTGCAGCCTGCAAGGCAGAAAAGGAAAGTAAGTGCAATGAGGCCCGCAATAATGCGCTTTGCCAGTTTGTTCATTGGAAATTCCTCCTAAAAAAAATTACCGTTTTATTTTCAAAGGTCTTAGTCTTCTACGAAGACACAGCCACCTTCAGGGCTCATACTCTGAATGCGTGCGAGAGACTCGACACGTACTCCGCTTTCGCGGATCATTTTTCCGCCATCCTGATATGCTTTTTCGATTACAATGCCGGCTCCGACAACAGTCGCGCCTGCAGCCTGAATGAGTTCGATGAGACCTTTAAGGGCATTGCCCTGAGCAAGGAAGTCATCAAGGATGAGAATGCGGTCAGAAGGATTGATGAATCTCTTTTCAACAATAACCTGGTTGGTATTCTTGTGAGTGAATGATTCAACTTCTGTAACGTAAACATCGTCAGTAAGATTTTTTGACTTTGATTTCTTTGCAAAAACAACAGGAACATCGAAGTACTGAGCGGCAAGGCATGCAATGCCTATGCCTGATGCTTCAATGGTAAGAATCTTGTTTACATTTTCATCTTTATAAATGCGGTAAAATTCTTTTCCCACCTCATTCATAAAAGGAACATCTATCTGATGGTTAAGAAATGAACTTACCTTTAAAATGTTGCCTTCGGCAACAATGCCCTCGGCATTAATCTTCTCTTCAAGTGCCTTCATCAGCAAACCCCTTAAACAATTTTAATAAAAGAAAAAATACGTAAGGATTATATCAATTTTGTCGTATTTTCGTCAATAAAAAAGGGGCGGTTTTGACGCCCCTTTTGAAATTATTCTGCAAGCTCAAATGTAAGTAAATCAAGAATCTGCTTTTGCTTATCTATGCCCTTGTAAACCTCTGCCAGTCTGAGTCCGTTTTCTGTAAGTTCAAACACGCATCTCTCAGTTACATAGAGAACGCGCTGGCCGTTTTTGAGCGCACGTTTTGCTGAGAAACTGATGCTTCGTACCTCATCCACGAACTTAGGAATGCTGCCCTCTTCAAGGATTTCTACTGCATTTTTGTTTCGTGCCACTGAAAGCCCCTTTGTGTTAAAGGTAAGGCAGAAAACAACTGTCGGTGTTCTGGAGGTAATATTGGCAAATCCGCCGATACCGGAATATGTTCCCGGTCCTCTGTGCGAGTTAACATTACCATGCTTATCAACTTCAAAAGCACCCATGAAGCAGATATCAAGTCCGCCATTATCATAAAGGTCAAACTGGTTGGCAATGTCGTTAACACAGGTTGCGCCAATCATTGCGCCGAAAACAGTTCCCGCCGCAGGGAAGCCGCCGATACCGCCTGACTCAACAGTCATTGTGATGTCTTTGAGTCTTCCGCTCATTCGAGCATATTTTGACACCGCTTCCGGAATACCGATACCGATGTTTACTATATCATCTTTTTTAAGTTCCTGTTCAGCTCGTCTGCCAATGATATTAACGGCAGGGTTTGCTTTTGAACGGACATTGCTAAGTTCGTCAATCATGTCGAACCAGCCCTTCCACTCCTCATAAGGAATTTCAAAGCTACCTGTAAGAGCCTTGTAAGCAACAGGTCTTACCTCAGGCTCTGCAAGTACAACGACATCAACAAGGCAGCCCGGAATAATTGTGTTTCTAGGTCTTGAAGGTCTTACAACCTTTCTGTCAACCTGAACGATTACCTTGCCGCCGTTTGCATGAACTGCGGTACAGATAGAAAGAGCGACGCCGGATGTGTACATGTCGTCAAATGAAATATTGCCGTTCGGGTCAATAGCTGTACCTTTGATAAGTGCCACATTCAGCTTCGGAAGCTTGTAGTAAAGATAATCATGACCATCGAGCTTTACAAGCTCAACGTATTCGGTTGACTTGGAAATGCTGTTGATGCCCGGGCCTTCGTTTCGAGGGTCTACAAATATATCAAGTCCTACCTTTGAGAGTGCTCCCGGAATGCCTGAAGCCTGTGCTCTGATTGCATGTGAAATACATCCGAGAGGAAGGTTATATGCTTCAAATTTATCTTCAAGCACGAGCTTCTTGGTGCTTGGCATAGCACCAAAATGTCCGCAGATAAGCTTGCTTACTGCGCCATCTCTAATATAGCCTTCGGCACTTCTGTTTTCGTCCCAAACGCCAAAGCCCGAACTTGAAACCATAGTAAGGTTCTTTGGTGAACCTGTTTCTTTATATCTTCTGTATAAAGCTTCGTGAAGCTCAGTTGGATTCTCAATGCCTACAAAAGAGTTTACTGCGATACAGTCACCATCTTTTACAAGCGCAAGAGCTTCGTCTGCTGTCATAAACTGATACATTTTCATTCCCCCGAATTAGCAATCTACACTATTTTAACTGCAAAGAGCCGTTTGAGCAATAGAAGAATCCTGCCTCAATCGAAGCAGGATTCAATAAGATTTTTAGTATAGTCTGACTGTGGATTCATGATTACTTCGTCTGCAGTTCCCGATTCTACAATTTTTCCTTCGTACATAACGATTACTTTATCGCAGATTTGTTGTACAAGCGCAAGATTATGACATATGAAAATATATGATACACCTGTCTCTTCTTTAAGTTCCATCAGCAATTCCAGAACCTGCTTTTGAACTGTAACATCGAGTGCACTGGTTGCCTCATCACAAATAATGAGTTTGGGATTGCTGGCAAGTGCTCTGGCAATAGCAGCACGTTGGCATTGTCCTCCGGAAACCTGATGGGGATATCTATCGGCAAAATCAGCAGACAGCCCACATTTTTCCAGAAGGCTTATCACTCTTTCATTTACCATTTTCTTCGGGTATCCCTGAGTTATCAGGCTTTCTCCCATGCCGTTTCCGAGTGTTTTGCGAGGATCAAAAGAACCGGCGGGAGTCTGAAAGACCATCTGTATATCTCTATACAGCTTTTTCCTTTCTATTCCCTTCACGTTAGTAACATCTCTGCCGTCAAAAAGAATCGTTCCTTCCGTTACGTCCAGCAAATTGGTAATCATTTTTGCAACAGTACTTTTTCCGCTTCCTGATTCTCCAACTATTCCAAGGACTTCTCCCGGCTTAACATCAAAACTGACATGGTCAACCGCAACGAAATCAGTTTTGCCTTTTTCAAACACTTTGGTAATACCTTTTACTTCAAGTAATGGTTCCATTTAGTTCCTCCGCAATCTTGGAAC
>X77_Onager__coassemble_28_pt1 | contig 17198 bp, 16 predicted proteins | sample X77_Onager__metabat2_low_PE_001 | metagenome-assembled genome bin X77_Onager
GTTAACGCTCTTGCCGTTTGATTCCATGTCAAGCGTCTTAATATGTGTGCGTCGACGGCTCCTTGCCTGAGAATATGGTAAAACGGCTGTTGCTTCATAACCAAGAACATTGCGCTCATATACGCCAATCAGCGCATCGAGAAGAGCAGGATTTTCAAGAATGTTCTCATTGGTTGCATTGCAGTCTTCTGCTGCGGCTCCGTTTAAGAAACGTGCAAAAACCTCAGGACCAAATGCAAGTGATAATACTGCTCCGCCAACTGCTGAAGAAGATGAATAACGTCCGCCGATGTAGTCATCCATAAAGAATGCAGCCATGTAATCAGGACCATCTGCAAGTGGTGAAGTCTCTGAAGTTACGGCGATCATATGCTTTGAAACCTCAAGACCTTCCTTAATGATTGCATCTTTAACAAAAGCCTCGTTTGTAAGAGTCTCAAGTGTAGTACCTGACTTTGAAACAAGGATGAAAATTGTCTTTGAAACATCTATTGATGCGAGCACAGCGGCAGCATCATCAGGGTCAACATTTGAAATGAATCTGGCATCCATTTTAAATGTATTGTTTGCTTTTGCCCAGTTTTCAAGAGCAAGATAAATTGCTCTTGGGCCAAGGTCAGAACCACCGATGCCAATCTGGCATACGGTTGTGAACTTCTCACCTTTTTCATTTACTATTTCACCGGCATGAACTCTGTTTGCAAAATCAGCAATTTTTTCCTGCTGAGCAACATAGAATTCTCTTTTATTGACTCCGTCACAAACAACATCATCACCGAGCTGACCACGGCAGAGCTGATGAAGAACAAGTCTCTTCTCGCCTGTATTGATTACTTCTCCGTTAAGAAGAGCTTTGTATTTTTCTATAAGCTGAGCTTCGTTGGAAAGATCTTCAAGAACTGAAAGAACGGCGTTGTCAACCTGCTTTGCAGCATAGTTGTAAGCAAGGCCCGAAGACATTGGAACGCTGTACTCAGCTACTCGTGTAGCGCCTTCTTCCCCTGCCAGTACCTTTTTAAGTGAAAGCTTATCAATGTCCATAAGGGCTCTGTAAGCTTTAAGTTCATTAAAATTTGTCCAGGAAATCATCTTGTGAACTATCCCCTTTGCTGATTTCATTTTCAACTATTTTAACAGAGGTAAATAAATAAAAAAAGCCCTCCGGCAAAAAAGCCGGAGGGTATTTTGTTAAGAAACTACGATTACTGTTCGTAGTGATGAGCCTCTTCAAGCATCATATCCTTAACCTTCATGAGACGTGTTGTTGTAGCACGGTCATTTTCATCAAGCTTCATTCTGATATAACGAATTGTATCCTGATAGTTAGGGATAAGTGTGTGCTCAAGAGCATTTACACGACGACGTGTCTTTTCGATTTCTGCAGCCATGAGCTGGCAGGACTTTTCAAGTTCTGCAAGTCTAAGCATGAGAGGCATAATCTCGGAAAGTGCTTTAACTGCGTCATCCAGGTCACTGGATGTAAAAGCATAACCGTAAGAATAAATGTCGTTTTCATCAGCTGTCTTGAACTTAGTAGTGAAAACAGGAATGTTAACTGACATTACGTTCTTCTCGGCGATTTCAAGGCTCATCTCCTGCATTGGGAGCATGAGAGCAACGTTAAGTGCTTCGTCAGACATTACTGAACGGGCAACTGACATATGGGCGTTAGCCTTTGCGATGCCTGCTTCAACCTGACGACGAACTTCCTTGTTCTCACGTACAAGTTCGATGAACTCACGCATGAGTTCGTCTCTCTTGTCCTTAAGGAGCTTGTGTCCGCGTGTGGCGGTGTTAAGCTTACCCTTTAAGTTGGTGAGTTCCATTCTTGTAGGATTCACATTGAGAACTGCCACAGCAAATCACCTGCCTTACTTTTTGTCATAGTACTCGTCGAGCAATGCGTTAGAAATACGCTTGAGCTCTGCACGCGGAAGAAGTCTTAAGAGTTCCCAGCCGATATCGAGAGTTTCTTCGATGTCACGGTCAGTTTCATAGCCCTGACCAACATACTTCTTCTCGAACTCATCAGCAAACTTAGCATAGAGAAGGTCAATCTCAGTAAGAGCTGCTTCACCAAGGATTGTCATAAGTTCCTTAGCGTCCTTACCTCTTGAGTAAGCTGCGAAGAGCTGGTTCATTGTGTTCTTGTGGTCCTTACGTGTCTTGCCTTCGCCTGTACCCTTATCCTTAAGACGGGAAAGTGAAGGAAGAACGTCTACAGGTGGCTGAATGCCCTTTCTGTAGAGGTCACGAGAAAGGATGATCTGACCCTCTGTAATGTAACCTGTAAGGTCAGGGATTGGGTGAGTCTTATCATCTTCTGGCATTGTAAGGATAGGAATCATTGTGATGGAACCATCCTTACCAAGCTGACGGCCTGCACGTTCGTACATTGTAGCAAGGTCAGTGTAGAGGTAACCAGGGTAACCACGACGACCAGGTACTTCCTTACGAGCAGCAGATACTTCACGAAGTGCGTCAGCGTAGTTTGTAATATCAGTAAGAATTACAAGTACGTGCATGCCCTTCTCGAATGCGAGGTATTCTGCGCATGTAAGAGCCATCTTAGGTGTAGCGATACGCTCAACAGCAGGGTCATTAGCAAGGTTTGTGAAAAGAACTGTTCTGTCGAGAGCGCCTGTCTCACGGAAAGACTCTACGAAGTAGTTAGACTCTTCGAATGTGATACCGAGAGCTGCGAATACAACGGCGAACTTTTCATCCTTACCGCGAACCTTAGCCTGTCTAGCGATCTGAGCTGCAAGGTTTGAGTGAGGAAGACCTGAAGCTGAGAAAATAGGAAGCTTCTGTCCTCTAACAAGTGTGTTAAGACCATCGATAGCTGAAACGCCGGTCTGAATGAACTCTGCAGGGAATGCACGAGCAGCCGGGTTCATTGGTGCGCCGTTAACATCAAGTCTCTTTTCAGGGATGATTTCCGGACCACCATCGATTGGACGTCCAAGACCGTCGAATACACGGCCAAGCATGTCTTCAGAAACACCAAGTTCCATCTGACGTCCGCTGAAACGAACCTTTGAATCAGAAAGGTTGATACCAGCAGAGTTCTCGTAGAGCTGTACAACTGCGTTTGAGCCGTCAACTTCAAGAACACGGCAACGACGAACTTCGCCGTTGGCAAGCTCGATTTCACCGAGCTCGTTGTATGTAACGTTTTCTACGTCACGTACAATCATAAGAGGACCTGCAACCTCTTGTATGGTTCTATACTCTTTTGGCATTAATAGTCCTCCTCCTTATTAAGAGCCTGAGCGAGCTGAAGTTCGAGGTCGCCAAGGATCTTTTCATAATTTGCTGCGATGTCAGCTTCTTCAATGTACTTGAAACGGCCGATAGATTCGCGAACAGGAAGATCAATAATGTCCTTCATTGCTGCACCCTTATGGAGAGCATCGAGAGACTTATCATAGTAAGCCATAACGAGAGTCATGAGCTTATGCATCTTGTCAGAAGATGTGTATGTATCAACTGGATCGAAAGCATCCTGGTGAAGGAAGTCTTCACGGATTGAACGAGCTGCTTCCATCTTAAGACGGTCTGGGTCTGAAAGAGCATCCATACCAACCATCTGTACGATTTCGTTGAGTTCTGCTTCTTCTGAAAGAAGAGTCATAATCTGTCTACGGATTTCTGTCCAGTCTTCAGCGATGTTAGCGTTGAACCACTTGCCAAGATCATCAGCGTAGAGAGAGTAAGATGTAAGCCAGTTAATAGCTGGGAAGTGACGCTCATAAGCAAGAGCAGCATCAAGACCCCAGTATACCTTAACGATACGAAGTGTAGCCTGTGAAACCGGCTCAGAAATATCACCACCTGGAGGTGATACGGCACCGATTACTGAAAGAGCACCGATGCGGTCATCAGAGCCAAGAGGCTTAACAAGACCTGCACGCTCGTAGAACTGAGCGATACGAGAACCAAGGTAAGCAGGGTAACCTTCTTCACCTGGCATTTCTTCAAGACGACCAGACATTTCACGAAGAGCTTCTGCCCAACGAGATGTTGAGTCAGCCATGAGAGCTACAGAGTAACCCATGTCACGGAAGTACTCAGCAATTGTGATACCTGTGTATACAGATGCTTCACGAGCAGCAACAGGCATGTCTGATGTGTTAGCAATAAGAACTGTTCTTTCCATGAGTGACTTGCCGGTATGTGGGTCAACAAGTTCTGGGAACTCATTAAGAACGTCGGTCATTTCGTTACCACGCTCGCCGCAACCGATGTAAACAACGATTTCAGCTTCAGCCCATTTAGCAAGCTGGTGCTGTGTAACAGTCTTACCTGAACCGAAAGGACCAGGAATAGCAGCTACACCACCCTTAGCAATTGGGAAGAGTGCGTCAACAACACGCTGACCTGTGATAAGAGGCTTATCAGGGTTGATCTTGTTCTTGTAAGGACGACCTACACGAACAGGCCACTTCTGCATAAGACCTACATTTTCTTCTTTACCGTCATCTGTTGTGATAACAGCAACGTTTTCTTCTACAGTGTAGTCACCTTCGAAGATTGACTTGATTACGCCACCCTTAGATGTTGGTGGAACCATAATCTTATGGAGAACAACGTCAGTTTCCTGAACAGTACCAACGATGTCACCAGCAACAACTTTGTCACCTGCTTTAACAACAGGAGTAAAGTGCCACTTCTTTTCTCTGTCAAGAGAAGGTACTTCTACACCTCTCTTGAGGTTGTTACCGATCTGTGCACGGATCTTTTCGAGAGGTCTCTGGATACCGTCATAGATAGTTGTAATAAGACCGGGACCGAGCTCAACGCTCAAAGGTGCACCGGTAGAAACGACTTCTGCGCCTGTGCCGATACCTGAAGTTTCTTCATATACCTGAACAGATGCTCTGTCTTCGTGCATTTCAATAATTTCACCAATGAGGCCTTCTTCACCAACTCGGCAAACGTCGAACATGTTGGCATCGCGCATGTTGTCAGCAACAACAAGCGGTCCGGCTACCTTGGTAATAATTCCTTTGGCCATTTAATTAATCACTCGCCTTTCTTTACGGCTGTATATTGTAGTGCGCTTACGCGTCTGAAAGTATATCTGAGCCAACTGCCTGCTCAACAGACTTGGAAACATTCGCCATACCGAGTCCTGTGTTTCCGTTAACACCCGGAATGAGAATGATAGCCGGTGTTCTACGCTCACGATACAAGTCGATTTCTGCTTCGATTTCAGAAGCAAGTTTCTCTGTTACGAAGATAACTCCATAACCTTCATCTACCATGTCACGAAGCTTACGTGCTGCTGCAGTAGGCTCGTCACAAGGGATGATTTCAAGACCGATTGATGCAAAGCCATAAATACTGTCTTTGTCACCCATAACTGCGACCTTATACATAAAGCGTTCTCACCCTCTCTCTGATAATGTCTGCTGGAATATTGTTTACTTTGGCTGAGAGAATGATACGAACAGTCTTAACTTCAGCGTCTCTTGCAATGTAGTAAGCAATGATAGGTGCAATGCCGAATGCTTCGAACTTGGCACCGCTTACACATTCCATAAGAAGGTCATCGCACCATTTTTCAAATGCTGATGTGCTCTTCTTGAATTCTTCAACGCAAGGAACATAAACTGTCTTATCAACATAAGCGAGAACTTCGTCTACTGAGCCTGAAGCTGCAGCAGCAACGAGAGCCTGCTTATCAAGAGTTTCACATTCTGCAATAGAACGGCTGATGAAATCAGCTGATTTCTTTGTGCTGGCGCAACGAAGTGCTGTCTTGATGTCAGCTGTTGCAACCATACGCTCAGCGATTTTCATAAGCATATCTACTTTTGTCTCTTTTGCCATTACGAGGATATGTTCAAGTGTTGCCTTGTCGATTACTGCGTCAGCAAGCTGACCGTTACCTGTTGTTGTGAGGATCTCATAAGCTTCAATAGCAGGATCCTGCATGAACTCAGGAAGGTTGCGGAACTCACGTTCCTCAACTGCAGCAAGAATATCCTTTGTATCGTAAACTGTAGACTTAGCATATAAGTCTGAAGCGGCATGTTCAGAAATGATGCCCTTAAGTGCTGCCTTGAGGTTCTGCATATCATTCTTGATAAGAAGAAGGTCAAGGTCTTTGATGTCCTCTTTAAGGATTTCAACGAGAAGATCCCAGTGCTTCTTGAAGTAATTCTCAATGTACTCTGCGTACTTTGTTTCAGTTACTCCTTCAATGTCGCCCCAGCCTGCATCAGCAAGCTTGCGCATAGCTGACTTGTAGCTGTCGGCATTGATAAGCTGATCGAGGTCCATCTGACTTAAAAGTGTCACCTCATTTGCCCTTACACGCGTTACTGCATAAGCGTAATCAATATCTCTTTTCATTAGTACGCCTCCTTCTGCATTACGTATGTTTTAGGCAAAAATAATTTTATAAAGTTCATCTTTAATATCGTCACGAGCATCTTCAATAAGCGCATTAAATGTGCAATTGATCTCGATACCGCCGTAAACGAGAATAAAGCCCTGAAGGATGTCAGCTGCCTTGTCGCTAACCTTGATGGAAGCGCCTGCAGGAAGTCCTTCATTGATTTTCTGTGCGAAGTCACCCGGTAAACGACCGAGATCTTTCTGAGAAAGAAGCATTTCGCCTTCTGTGCCACGAGCATACTTCTTTACGAGAGCATAGATAGCCTCGAAGTACTCGTTCTCAGGCATGTCTGCCAATTTCTTAGCAGCAGCGTCGATTGTTTCATTGATGATCTCAACCTGAGCCTTAAGAATTTCTTTCTTACCCTCAAGTTCAGAACCTGACTCAGCTGTGTCAAGAATAACCTTGCAATCTTTTGAGGTCTTCTCGATTACAGCAGCCATGTTGTCATTAACAGTCTTTTCAGCTGCTTCTTTGATTGTAGCAGCCTCTTTCTGAGCCTGTGCGATGATTTCGTCACAGTTAGCAGCAGAATCTTTTGCGATTCTTTCTACGATTTTATCTAACCCTGTCATCGACAACTCTCCTTAATAAGATTCTTAATAAATAGTATAGATAAACTAGTTACTAATTATTACTGAACCTGACCGATAAGAAGGATTGTGATAAGAAGAGCAAGTACGGCATATGTTTCTACCATTGCTGAGAGAATGATTGCCTTACCGTTCTGATCAGGCTTCTTAAGAACTACGCTTACACCTGAAGCAGCAACGCGTGCCTGCCAGTTAGCTGAGAAGTAACCAACGATAGCGATTGGAAGTGCTGCCATGAAGAGGCCAAGACCTGCTTCTGTTGTCATGCCAGCTGAAATGTTGTTCATGATAAGGAAAGCAGCAAGGAAGCCGTAAAGACCCTGTGTACCTGGAAGGATTTCAAGAATAAGAACCTTACCGAAGAGGCCTGGATCTTCTGTGATTGCGCCAGCAGCTGCGCTACCAACGATACCTACACCCTTAGCTGAACCTACGCCTGAAAGGCTTGCTGCGATAGCAGCACCGAGAATTGCAAATACTATACCTAAAGTCATGATTGAGTCTCCTCCTTAAATTTGAATGATTTAGACTTTACATTAAGAGGCTGGAAGATTGTTCCGCCACCCTCATAGAACTTACCAAAGAATTCAACATACTGAAGTCTGTTGGTGTGTACATAAGTACCAATTAAGTTAATACCAAAGTTAATAGTATGACCGATAAGTCCAATCAGAATGAATGCGATTGGATTGCCAATCATTGCTGCAAGCTGGTTAATAACAGAAGCGATAACGCCTGTGCAAAGACCAAGAGCAAGAAGACGAGCATAAGAAAGAACGTCTCCGAGGTAACCTGAAGCGGTGTTGTAAAGACCATAGAGGCCGCCGCCGAGGGAACCGAGAATCTTGCTTGCAGGTCTCTTGTTTGCAATAGCAATGATAGCCGGGCCGATTACTACTAAAATTGCACCAGCTGCAAGACAGCCATAAAGAACCGGTGACAGAGTGGTAAGTAAATTATCAATCCATCTGGTTGGAAGGTTGTCATAAAGAGCTGTGCCACCAAGCTGAGAATTGATCAGCGGAAGAACACCAACAAGGATAAGAATGAGAGGTACGTTTTCAACGATACCTGCAAGTACATTGTGCTGCTTAACATTCTTGTAGATATTCAGGATGAGACCGAAGCTCAGGTGAAGAATACCAATGAAGTATGCAAGAAGCAGGAATCTTGTTGTATGTTCAAGTGGCTGGAACCAATACAGGTGGTGTGCTGTGATGAAGTCTACTTTGTCGCCTGCCTTCAAACCATTTGCAATGTAAGTAGGAAGGTCGCCAAACCAACCATTGAGGAGGATACCCCATACAGTTGTACCAATACCACAGAACAAACCGTAGTTTACTGTTTTAGCCTTCTGTGGTTCAAGCTTGTACTTGAACTTAACGAAAAGGCATGCAATTACCATGAGTAAGCCGTATCCTGCGTCACCAAGCATAAGACCGAAGAGCAAGAAGTAGAAAACTGTCATTGCTGTGTTAGGGTCAAGGTCACGCTGTGTTGGAGTAGCGTACATGGTTGTTACAGCTTCCATTGTGGAGCCGAGTGTACCGTTTTCGATAAGAACTGGAACATCCTCGTCCTCATCCGGTTCGGTTACCGATATGGCAACGTCAAACTTGTTTTCAAGCTGACTAACGAGAGAATCAACTTTCTCTTCAGGAATATAACCTGAAAGAACAAAAACGTTGTCACTCATGGAAATTTTGTCGAGTGCCTCATACTTATCTGTTCTAAGTGTGAGATAGTCGAGAAGGAATTCAATGTCGTCGTAAGAATCGGCATAAGCCTTAATCTTTTCTTCGTCATCAGCCATTCTCTTATTGCACTCTTCAATCTCTGCTTCAAGCTTAGCGATCTGAGCTGAAGGCTCGATCTTAGCTGTGTCGGAGTTGGTGGCAAAGCCTATTGAGGCAAGAGCCTTTTCAACTACGTCAGCAGATTCTTTAAGACAAAGAGCTACAAGACAGGTCTGGTTATTATCGGATGATACTACTTCTACTTCAACTTCTGCTTCCGGAGCTACTTCAGCAAGTCTTGTAAGAATTGCTTCTCTGTCAACAGGTTCAGCGATAGTACCGATAAACGCCTTTGTGAGAGATGTACCCTTTGTTGCAAAAGGTATATCAAGGTTTTCCCAAGGTCTGGTCTGATCGATTACTGTCTGTGCACGAACAATTTCAACCTTAGCGTCCTGTATATCTTTGGAAAGCGCATTAATGCTATAGCATTTTTCAAGAATATCATCAGTCTCATCTGACTTTGCTACGAAGTCTGACACTGTCATGTCAGGTCTTGGAGCGAAAGATGCGAGGAAACCGCCCTTCTTCTCAACGTAGCCCTTAAGGGTTTCGAGAGCCTGGGTTGCTACTCCTGTGAACTTCTCAAACTGTGAAACAGTTGAAGATGTTGAAAGCTTAAAGAGGCCTTCTGTATCTTCGGTAACGTCACGAATTTCAACACATTCATTCTGCTGAATGAGGTCGATAACCGCTTTGCTCTCACTGAGCATACCGAGAACTTCGATGCGCTTCATTTTCAAAATCGCCATGAAAAAAACACCTCCTTATTAAATTTTCCCCATAATTTGTGATTATGGAATGATGTGCTTAATTACCGCTGCGACAGACTCACTCTGCTTTGCTTTACTGTTAGCTATGAGTTCATCTTTCTTTGTTGCAGCCTGAGCTCTAGCGTCGGCATAAATCTGATCTGCAGCGTTCTGAGCTTTAGCAAGTAACTGTTCTCTTTCATTTGCAGCAGCTACCTTACCAGCATCAACGGTTGCTTTTGCCTCCGCCTCAGCTGCCTTGACGATTTCAGCAGCTTTCGCTCTTGCAGCTGTCTCTCGTTCAGCAGCAGTTTTCTCTGCGCCAAGGACCTGATTGATCATTTCTGAGGCCATTCTTTTCACCATCCCTTTCTTCGCAAATTTTAATTTCAAATTTCACCCTATCGAGTAAATCGCTTCTCGGATGTATCCTATCCGGGGACATAATTTGACCTTTACATTTTATCAGAGACAAACAGCAAATTCAATAAAATAAGGCAATCATATTTGGTATTTTTGTGTTATATTTTTAACACGTTTTAAGCATCCGTTTTTTTCTGCTTAAACTCGTAAATTCTGTTGTTATTTGAGACGGTCTATGATAAAATTTGACCGCATTTAAGAAATGCATTCAAATTGCATATAAATAGATATGGGGGATTTTTCAAAATGACAGCTAACATTCCTGAGAATTCCGAGTTTACAAATATTCCATACGGTAAACTTGGTATTATCGCAATGAAGGGCACAGAAGAAATCGCAGCCAAAATTGACAAGTACATAGTACAGTGGAGAAAAGAGAACGTTCATCAGGTAGACCTTGCAGGCTATGTTAAGGATTCTTATCTCATCGAGTATTCAGCACCTCGTTTCTCATCAGGTGAAGCAAAGGCTGTTCTCAACCAGACAGTTCGCGGCTACGACATCTTCATCATCGTTGATGTTTTCAACTATTCCGTTAAGTACAAGATGTACGGCATGCAGGTTCCAATGAGCCCGGATGATCACTACAGTGACATCAAGCGCATTATCTCCGCTATCGGTGGTAAGGCAGCAAGAGTTACAGTAGTAATGCCTATGCTTTATGAAGGCAGACAGCACAGAAAGACAGCAAGAGAATCTCTTGACTGTGCAATGGCTATTCAGGAACTCATCGGACTCGGTGTAGACAGCATCCTTACAGTTGATGCTCACGACCCACGTGTTTGCAACGCAATTCCATTCAACGGTTTTGAAAACCTTTCCCCTATTTACCAGAATATCAAGGCTCTCATCAAGTCAAACCCTGATATCAGACTCGACAAGGACAGCATCATGGTCGTATCACCTGACGAAGGCGGTATGAACAGAGCAATGCGTTATGCAACAGCTCTCGGTGTTGATCTCGGTATGTTCTACAAGCGTCGTGACTATACTCGCATCGTTGACGGACGTAACCCTATCATCGCTCATGAATTCCTTGGTTCAAACATTGAAGGCAAAGACGTTATCGTTGTTGACGATATGATTTCATCAGGTGAATCAATGCTTGACGTTGGTAAGAAGCTTAAGGCTCTCGGTGCTAAAAACATTTATGTTTTCGCTTCCTTCGGTCTCTTCACAGACGGACTTGAAATCTTCGATGAAGCTTACAAGCTTGGAAACATCAAGCAGATTGTCTGCACAAACCTCATCTACAGAACACCTGATCTCCTTTCCCGTGAGTGGTATGTAGACGTTGATATGTCAAAGTTCCTTGCATTCGTAATCGACGCAATCAACCATGACGTATCCATCGGACCTCTCCTTGATTCAACAACCAAGATCAATGCAATCCTTGCTAAACACGACAAGGATCTCGCTGAAAACGGAGAAACTCAGCTTAGCATGGAAAATATGTAATCAATCCCCTTGATTAATAGACAAAGGCACCGGACAAAAGTCCGGTGCCTTTTTTGTTATTCCCCTATAATCTCCCACGCGGTCAAAATACCGAGCAGTCTGGAATCTTTCTGTCCATTCTCGGTAACGAAAACCATTCCTATGTGCTTTCCGTTATCGTTATAGCTGTCAAACATTTCAGACAGCTTGTAAACGCTGCATCTGCTGTTTACAAAAAGATATGTTTCGGTTTCACTTGAGCTTAAGCCTGTGTAATCTCTGATACCTTCAAATGTGAGTCCGTCTTCGATAACTGCTTTTTCAGAATTTGTAAGAATTCTGAGAAGTGCGTTCTCACTGAAGACACCAACTACCTTTCCATCTTCAATAACAGGGATATGGGTATAGTTGTTATTTGCCATTTCCTTCATCTTTACGAGAACATTGTCATCAGTAGATGCAACTAAAACCCGCTCGTGAGGAATGAAAACATCGCTCACCTTTTTCGGGTGCATAACCCGCTCCGAAACATCGTCGAGAAGTGTGAGCATGGCATCGGTTACCTCAACCGAAAACTTATCGTCTATCTTTGGTCTGTGCGAAAGAAGATTGCGTACATCCCTGCAATAGTCCAGCTCTGTTCTTATTGACATAAACTCCGGCTGATTTCTGAGGCAATTGATTGCCGAATCAGAAGCCTGGAGATTGTATTCCTGTCTTATATGCTCTTCGAGTTTTCTGAACTTATCAAGATACAGTTCATTCTTTGATGCAGACATAAATCCTCCTTAATCTTCCACTTTTGCAAAGCGAAGCATTTCCTGTCCATTTACCACGACAGTTTCGTTCCACATGTAAGCAGGTCTTACCCAGAGTCCTCCGTCTCCGTATAGTGCCTTGTAAACCACCATTGTTTCCTCTGTTTCAGAGTGACGCGCCAGACCTAAAACCTCATAGAAGTTTCCTTTGTAATGACGGTATTTTCCCGGTCTGATGTCATATGTAATACTGTCCATATTGCTTCTTTCCATCCTCTATTCTTATGTCCCGGAAATACGGGCTCAAAATATCAAAAATGTTGTCGTCCATTGTGCCGTATCCTCGCGGATACTGCAGCTTTGTTCCGTTGTCAAATTCCACTATGTAACTTACAGGTGCATCGCTCTCAATGATGAACTCATCATATTCATCACAGAGTTCCATAAAGCTGCAGAGCTGTCCGGTTACTTCGCACCATTTATCAGTGCCTGTCTTCTTCTCATTGATTATACGCTTTTCACCATCAGCGTGCTCAACAATTTTCTTTATTGAATGCTCTGAAAAATGATATTCAGGTGATGACGAACACCCGTCAAACATAAAGAGCTCCGGCATCCCCAGGGTTTCCCTGACAACAGACGATAAACCGTATAGACTGCCATCCCCCATTATTCCGGTATGACGTTTTTCACTGCCATCAGAGTACTTTATGAAAAGCTTCCAGTGGCCGTCATCCGGCGTCCGTTTTCTTTCACCCGGCTCACCGAGTTCTCTCATAATCCGGCTTATTAGTTCATTGGCCACCTCTTCTTTCGTCCTAAACCTGCGCTCCTGTCCATGGGCAGGCAAGCGCTCAACGGATGTCTTATATGAAGTAAAGAAAACCATGCCTTTTGCCGTAACTGAAAGATGCTGCTCATAGCAGATACCCGGCTTCAGTCTCTCATTTTCTTTTTTAATATTGGAAACAATAGTTATCCTGTTTATCTCGCAACACTGCAAGAGTATCACCTCAACAGTATTCTAACATTTTTTAAGTTAAACTTTAAGTTTGATGTTATAATGCAATTGTAGATTGAATTGGGAGGCATCAACTATGCTCTATACTTTCAAATTTGACAAAAAAGAATACAAACTCGAAGACAAATCAGGAAAGGACATATGCAAAGCAAAGCTTAAGGATCACAAGCTCCTCCGTCCGGATGAGTTCGAGTTCAAGAATAAAGTAGCTGATACCAAAGAAACACATGATATCGGTAAGACAACAGCTCTTACAGTTAACTGGAAATTTACCGATAACTCATCTCAGGACATTCCTCTTTCTCACTCAATCACTTTTGACGGTGAGAACATCTGGCAGTTCATTGAAGATAAAGGTTATACCTTCTCTTCCGCTTCAGCAGACAGCAAAGATGTATACACCGTAAAACAGAACGGCAATCAGGTAGCAACCATTACATGGGGTAAGAAACCTGAGGTTGAGACAGATCTTGACGATCCTTACATGGTCTTCATTATCTGCTTCGCCATTGCAAAAATATCCGAATAAGACAAAAGCGCTCACCTTTCGGTGAGCGCTTTTTTTAGGGCAAATTTATTTATTCAGCAACCTTTGGGAGATTTGCAACAGATGCTGCAATTTCCTCATCTGTAGGGATGTAGTCTGTCATCTTGCCATCGTGGAATGCTTCATAAGCATACATATCGAAGTAACCTGTACCTGTAAGACCAAATACGATTGTCTTTTCTTCGCCTGTTTCCTTGCACTTAAGAGCTTCATCAATAGCAACTTTAATTGCGTGTGAGCTTTCAGGTGCAGGAAGGATACCTTCAACGCGAGCGAATTCTTCAGCAGCCTTGAATACTTCTGTCTGTTCAACAGAAACAGCTTCCATAAGACCATCATGGTAAAGCTGTGAAAGAGTTGTGCTCATGCCGTGGAATCTGAGTCCACCTGCATGGTTTGGTGAAGGAATGAAGCCGCTGCTAAGTGTATACATCTTAGCGAGTGGGCAAATCATACCTGTGTCGCAGAAGTCATATGCATATGTGCCGCGAGTAAAGCTTGGGCATGATGCAGGTTCAACAGCGATGATTCTGTAATCAGCTTCTCCTCTGAGCTTCTGGCCCATGAATGGAGAGATAAGACCACCAAGGTTTGAACCGCCGCCTGCGCAGCCGATGATGATGTCAGCCTTCTCGCCAACCTTATCAAGAGCAGCCTTTGCTTCAAGACCGATAACTGACTGGTGAAGAAGAACCTGGTTAAGTACGCTACCTAAAACATAACGGTAACCTTCTGTCTGTGTAGCAACTTCAACTGCTTCTGAGATTGCGCAGCCGAGAGAACCGGTTGTACCCGGATGCTCAGCAAGAATCTTCTTACCTACTTCTGTATCCATTGATGGAGAAGGTGTAACAGATGCGCCGTATGTTCTCATTACTTCACGGCGGAATGGCTTCTGCTCATAAGAAACCTTAACCATGTAAACCTTACAGTCAAGTTCAAGATAAGAACAAGCCATTGAAAGAGCTGTACCCCACTGGCCTGCGCCTGTTTCTGTAGTTACGCCCTTAAGGCCCTGCTTCTTTGCATAGTAAGCCTGAGCGATAGCTGAGTTAAGCTTATGGCTTCCTGATGTGTTGTTACCTTCAAATTTGTAGTAGATCTTTGCAGGTGTGCCAAGCTTCTTTTCAAGGCAATAAGCACGAACAAGTGGAGATGGTCTGTACATCTTGTAGAAATCACGGATTTCTTCAGGAATTGGAATATAAGGTGTTGTATCGTCGAGTTCCTGATCAACAAGTTCTTCACAGAATACGCCGGATAACTCTTCCTTAGTCATAGGCTGGCCGGTGCCCGGATTAAGAAGTGGTGCAGGCTTGTTAGTCATGTCTGCACGCATGTTATACCACTCTGTAGGCATTTCTGCTTCGTCGAGATAAATTTTGTAAGGGATTTTGTTTTCTGCCATTGGTAATCTTTCCTTTCATTTTGTGTGACAAATAAAAAAATCCTGTCCCTGCATTTCTGCTGGGACAGGATGTGAATACTTTCCTGCGGTGCCACCCGGCTTGACGTTTTAACGCCCGCTTTGCGCATACTATCATATGCTGACTTTTATTAACGGGGAGTCATGCCCCGGCTCACATACTATAATTTCTGCTCGCCCTCAGAAGCCCATTCAGAACCGGCTTTCCTGTTGCGATTCCACCATCCGCAACTCTCTGTAAGAAAAGGAACAGTACTTACTTACTCTTCTTCAACGGTTTAGTAGTAGTTTACTAGGCTAAAGCGCTTTTGTCAACTACTTAAAGATGTTTTTTTATGTATTCCGGCTCAGGATCCCTGTCATCGAAGACATTACGAATTTTTCTCTTAAGTCTGAGCTTAAGGACTTTCGGCTGTCTCTTTATACGATTCCACTCATCAATGGCCTCTTCCCTGTTCTGTGGGAGCGGTCTGCCATCCGGTGTGAGACCCTTGGCTTTCTCTTTTTCAGCCCTGTAGTTCTCATCTTCCTTGAGCTGGTCTTCAATGATTGTCAGCTTTTCGGAAAGCTGCTCATCAGACATTATCGGTCTGTGCTCTCTGCCTTCAAGATCGTGAATTGCATCAAGAATAAACTTCTTGCCTTCTGCCGAAAACTCTTTGCGTTTTTCTTCAACAGGCGCAAAGTCAATATCTTCAATGCCAAGAGATGTATCCATATCATCGTCTGCCACTCTTCTGTCTTCAAGATTGAAGATGGAGAGAAGGTTGTCTATCTTGTCTCCTGCTCTCTTTCCTACAAAGAACTGCTTCTGCATGATGATAGCAAGTACGATTTCATGGAAGGAATTTGTGAAAATGTATTCGGCATTGAGAATGTACCAGAGCCATTCCTCGACACCGATGTCATAGACCATTCTGTGATTTACTTCCTCAGGAAGTTCACGCTTCTCATAGTCCTCGTTAAGTTCAATGAGGTCAAGGCCTTTTTCCTTTGCAAAAAGGCCGGCCTTCTGAAGAAGGCGAGGATTTTCTTCCATTACGATATATGTCAGAACGTAAGGCTTTTCAGGCGCATTCTCCGGCTTTCTGGCAAGAGAGGTATAAAACTCCTTATCCATAAAGAAAACAGGGTCGCAAAGAACAGGAATATCAAGACCTGTAAGGTTGTCGAGTTCCTCTTTGAGACTGTTTTCGCGGACGGAGATGTAATCGAAGTCCGCAAGCCATGGAAGGATCTGCTTTTTGTCTGGAAGCTTGTACTTTGTTGCGCCTCGTGAAGGTGTGTAAGCAATTTTCTTCTTGCCATCCATACATTTGGACGCAAGCCAGAAACCTCTGTCAAAGCCCGTAATTCTGTTGCGCTTCCATATAATATCGGTAACGCAGATGTAGCAATCAAAATCAAGATCGCAGTCCGGCTCATCCATAAGGTTCTGGTTATAGCATTTGTCTGTTGTTTTGTAATGCTCTTTTATAAACTCGTCAAAGCGGTCAAATCGCTTTTCCCTTTCGTAAAAGAGGACTCTCCACTTTTTGAGAAGTCGCTCCTGCTTATAAGGGTTGCTGTCCGGTTTGTCGATAACAGAAAACAGCGGGTGTCTTACATCGAACTTTCCAAAATAACATGGCTTGTAGTCAATGATCGTGCTGTCAATGCCGTTATCTTTCAGAAAATTCTGAAATACCATTGAATGAAGGGGTGAAGCAAAATTCAGTACCTTGGTATGCATGTTTACCGAGAGAATTCCAATTTTCATAAAAAAAGCCTTTCACATGGTTTTTAATACACTGTCTGTATTATACCATGAAAAAGGCTCAATATAAATCTATTTGTTACTTTTTGAAATCGTCCATTCTGCTGTTGTAGCAGTTGATAAGAATCAGAGCTACTTCCTCTACAGGTTCTTTATAGCCTCTGCTTACCCAGAGTTTGATAATTGAAAGAACACCTGAAATAAAGAAATGGCTGATGTACTGTACGCGATGAGGCTCAGTTACATCGTAGCCTGCAAGAATCGGTCTTATCAGCCTGTC
>X77_Onager__coassemble_30_pt1 | contig 16689 bp, 16 predicted proteins | sample X77_Onager__metabat2_low_PE_001 | metagenome-assembled genome bin X77_Onager
TCTTTTCCGTATCTATGAAATGGCTGCAATACGTCCCGACGTCGTAGCGGTGTCTATTGGAACCAGACCGGACTGCCTTGGCCCCGGTGTTCTTGGAAAACTGAAGAAACTTGTGGCTATCAAACCGGTTTTTGTTGAGCTGGGTCTTCAGACGAGCAATGAGAAGACAGCAGTGGAAATAAACCGTTGCTATGACAATTCGGTATATGAAAAAGCCGTAAAAGAATTGCATGCTCTGGGTATAAATGTAATTACCCATATAATAATCGGGCTTCCCGGGGAATCCTATGATGACTGGCTCCAATCTGTCCGTTTTGCGGCTGAAGCCAAAACGGACGGCCTGAAGCTTCAGCTTCTCCACGTTCTTCGCGGCACAGCTCTCGAAGAACGCTATAATGCAGGCGAGTTCAGTACGCTTTCAATGGATGAATACATTGATGCAATCTGCAGACTTCTTGCGTTTGTTCCGGAGGATGTTGTCATTCACAGACTTACGGGTGACGGACCAAAGAGCATACTCATTTCTCCGACCTGGTCGGGTGACAAGAAAAGAGTGCTCAACACACTCAATGCCGAACTGAACAGACGCAATGTAAAGCAGGGCTCCGCCTTGTAAGAAAAGAAGGCTTTTAGTAAAATATCTACAGTTATATTTCTTTAAAAGGAGATAAACAATATGGAAAAGATCATGTCAAAAGTAATTGCATTTTTACTTGCTGTTACCATGGCTTTCGGATTCGCGTCATGCAGCAGAACCGAGGGCAATAAAGATAAGATTGTAAACGATTCCAAGACAACCTCTTATACCACTATGTTCCCTGACGTTGAAGGCGACGTGGTGGAACTGGACTGATACGCGAGGAAATCCAATGAAGGTAACAAGGTATTCAATCAACACCGATAAGGTGAAAAGTGCGTACAGAGTAATAATGCTATCTGACGTTCACAACAAGCCGTTTGAAAAAATTCTGGCCCAGGTTTCAGATGAGAACCCGGACCTTATTCTTGTGTGTGGCGATATTGTGGACAGACACAGAAAGACATATAAACGAGCTCTTCCTTTCCTGCGCGCAGCAAAAGATGTTGCTCCAACTTATTTTTCATATGGCAATCACGAAATGAAATTTCCTGTTCTCAGTGAGGCGGACATTGTCGCAACAGGGGTAACACTCCTCGACAATGACTACACTTATTTTGGTGAACTGTGCATTGGCGGTCAGAGATCGCTGAGCCAGCCTCGTCATAAGGACAGCGCTCATAAAACAGATAAGGCAGAAGGGTTTTCCTGGCTTTCTGATTTTGAAAAGCAGGATGCATTTAAAATCCTTATGAACCATCACCCTGAGTATTTTGAAAAGTACTTGAAGGGCCGTGACATAGACATTGTCCTTGCGGGACATGCTCATGGCGGCCAGTGGCGAATCGGAAAACGCGGTGTTCTGGCGCCGGGTCAGGGACTGCTTGCAAAATACGTTCATGGCTGGTATGACAATATGCTTGTCGGAACAGGTGTGTCCAATACGGCTGCGCCACTTATCCCGAGATTCTTCAATCCTCGAGAAATAATTGTAATAGAAATCAGACCGGAGCAATAACAAATGGCAACTGGAAATATAATAGCAACTATTCTTGTCTGCTTCTTTGCAGGCATGGGAGCGGGACTTGGTACCGGCTTCGCCGGTTTGTCCGCTGCTGCGGTTATCAGCCCGATGCTGATAACCTTCATGGATATGCCTGCGTATGAAGCAGTGGGTATAGCACTCGCGAGCGATGTGCTCGCAAGCGCTGTAAGTGCCTACAATTATCATAAAAATAAAAATCTCGATGTCCGAAACGGACTCATTATGATGATCACCGTCCTGATAGTAACCCTGTTCGGAAGCTGGCTTGCCAGCAAGGTTCCAAACACGACAATGGGTAACATGTCTATGGCCATGACCTTCTTCCTTGGACTCAGGTTCATCATTAAACCGGTAATGAACACGAAAGAGCAGATGGCTGAAGTGAGCGATAAAAGGCGTGCCATTCAGTCTGTTGTGACAGGAGTAGGTATAGGGTTCATTTGCGGCTTTGTCGGAGCGGGCGGTGGAATGATGCTGCTTTTGGCTCTTACAAGCTTCCTCGGATACGAACTTAAAACTGCAGTGGGAACAAGTGTATTCATCATGGCTTTCACTGCATTTACAGGTGCGGCCAGTCACTTTGTTATCGGCGGAGCACCGGACGTTCCTGTGCTCATTGCCTGTGTAATCTTCACTTTTATCTGGGCACAGATTGCATCAAAACTTGCCAACAAAGCAAGCAATATCACGCTCAATCGCGCAACCGGTGTTGTTCTTGTCACCATCGGTGCCGTTATGATGGGCGTAAACATTTTCTTGAAGTAGGAGTAATCAATGGCTTTTAACATAAAACTTACATATAAAGGAACAAAAGATGCGGAGACACCCCTGGTCCCTGTGGAGGTCCTCCTCGGAGATGACTTCAGATACGAGAGAGACGACACAACAATTACATTGTTTAACCCCAGGCAGATTGCCAGAGGCATCAGCGCTACTCTCGAAGATGAGAGTGTGACTCTTTCGCTGAAGATGCCAACATCTGCAACAGAGGTGAAATCTTTCTTCGCACTCATCGACAGAGTTGCAGCACACATCTCACCTGATTTTGAACTTGTTGCCGATGGTTCGGAAATGACTCTGGACGAATGTCTTGCGACGGAAAACGAGATGCTGGAGTTTAACAGAAAGTCTCTCAGATATGTTTGTGACAATGTATCGGCCACAGAAAGTGTGTCCAGAATCGACTGCGTCTACCTGGACTTGAGCCTCGGACAGAATGAGGCAAGCCTCTTCTGCCCGGATGATGACTGCACAGAAGTAGACCTTTTCGCAGGCTTCATGCATGACCGCCAGCGAATCGATGCAACATACACAGAAGCAAACTACTACATTGATCATAGTGCAGAGGGTGGAGTTTTTGGAGCCGTACTGGTGCCGGAAGCCACCAACCTTATCTTCCCGAATTCCGAGGCACCGCTTCGCGCACTCCTCGGAGACGGCGCCGATAAGGTGACCCACTACAAAGTGGCTCTCTTCTCGCAGACCGAGGATAAAATCCTCGGCGACCTGCCGCTCGCCACCTTCCTTGAACTGGTTCCGCCTGCTCGAGTTTCTTATTTCGACGCGGAGCATATACTGATATCGGCTCTTTCAGTTCAAATGCTTAAAGACATTTTAGATGTTTAATGTTATCATTTAATTGCAATCAATTAATCACAATGGCGATTGGGAGGTAAATTATGGCAGCAAAGGTATATTTCACAAAAACAATTACTCCTGAAAAGGTTGTTGAAATGTATAAACTCGCAGGCAGAACTTTAGAAGGCAAGGTTGCCTGCAAAGTTCATTCCGGCGAAAAGGGTAACCAGAACTTCATTAAACCTGAATTCTGGAAACCGATGGTAGAAGAAGTAAACGGTACAGTTGTAGAATGCAACACAGCTTATCCGGGTGCTCGTAACACTTCTCCAAAGCATCTTGTTCTTCTTGAAGAGCATGGCTGGAAGAAGAATTTCACAGTTGATCTTCTCGACGAAGAAGGGCCTGATATGGAACTTCCTGTTAATGACGGTGAATTCCTCAAGACAAACTATGTTGGCAAGAACTGGGCCAACTATGATTCTCTTCTTGTTCTTTCTCACTTCAAGGGTCACCCTATGGGCGGCTTTGGCGGAGCTTTAAAGCAGCTCTCCATCGGCTGCGCTTCCGGATACGGCAAAGCCGTAATCCACGGCGCAGGTGACGGCGATGCAGACATGTTCAAGACACCTCAGGATGATTTCCTTACATCTATGGCAGAGGCTGCAGGCACTGTAGTTGAACTTTTCAAAGACAAAGTTGTTTACATTAACGTAATGAAGAACCTTTCCGTTGACTGTGACTGCTGCGAAGTTGCAGAAGACCCTTGCATGGAAGATGTTGGTATCCTCGTTTCTCTTGACCCTGTTGCAATCGACCAGGCTTGCATCGACCTCGTTATGAAGTCAGACGATCCGGGTCGTGACCACTTCGTTGAACGCGTTGAGACAAGAAATGGTACACTCACCATCGACAAGGCTGCAGAAATCGGCTACGGCACAAAAGAATACGAACTTATCGAAGTTTAATTTTAAGCATCACTTGTTAGGTGAGGCTAACTGTGTTACAATATGTTAGCCTAGACTAACTTCAAAAAGAATGAAAAGAAAGGCGAGTGGGCAATTTGTCGACTCGTCTTTTTTTAAGCAACGGTTAGCTGAAGCTAACCGCTTTTTGTCGTAGTCAATTGTCAGTTTGAAAGGAAATGATGAGTAGTGCAAGATTCAAATAATGGATTTAAACTTGGACTGGATGTAGGAACTTATAGCATTAAGATGGTTCTTGTTAATGAAAATAATGAAATATTGCTTAGTGAAGATAAGCCACATAAGAATAAAGTAAAAGAATCCATAATAGATTTAATTGATCTTGTTGAGAGAAGAATAAATGAGTGCGGTCTTGCTACAGAGGGGGAAGATCTTGCAGTTAAAGTATCGGGAACCGGTGAGAGAATTGATTTGCTTAACTTACCAACAGTAGCCATAAGTGATTCAAAGGCCTTATGTGCAGGTATCAAGGCTTTAGAAACAAATGCAAAATCAATGATTGTTTTGGGAGCTCAGAAGACATACTATGTGAATTTGTCTAATAATAACAATCCTGAAATTGCGAGGAATACTAACTGTTCTGCCGGTACCGGTTCATTTTTTGAGGAACAGGCTGGAAGACTTAGAATTAAATTAGAGGATATTTCAGAACTTGTAAATGAAGCAAAGAGTATCCCAAGAATAGCAGGAAGGTGTTCTGTATTTTCTAAAACAGATATGATTCACCTAATGCAGGAAGGAACTTCTACTCCGGACATTCTTTTAGGCTTGTGCTATTCCATGGTGAGAAATTACAGAACGTCAATCTTACACAATAGAGATGTTGCAAAGCCTGTATTTTTTGCAGGCGGAGTTATGAAAAATGTTGGAGTCATCCAAGCTTTAAGAAGTGAACTGAAACTTGCCGAGGGAGATTATATATTAGATGACAGAGCTGAATTTGTCCAAGCTTTCGGTGCGATAATTGCCGATGAATCGAACTGTAAATTAACACTTTCGGAACTTAAGAAAATAGTTTCCATAGAATTAAAGACTCAGGAAAAAAGTGCTTTTCCGCCTCTTTATAGTTTTAAAAGTGACTATGACAAACCGGAGTTTGCTCTTTGCCCTTTCGATAAGGCGAAAAGTCACTTTCTTGGCATTGATATTGGGTCCACAAGTATTAATCTTGTGCTGATTAATGAGGATAGACAGGTAGTTTATTACAGTTATGTCAGAACCTTAGGAAAACCTCTTGAAATAGTACAAGAAGAGATTCAAAAGTTACGTAATCGGATTCCTGGGCTGGAAATAACAAAGATTGCTGTAACCGGTTCGGGACGCGAATATATCAGTTCGCAGATAGGAGCCAATCTGGTAATTAATGAAATTACAGCTCAGACTGAAGGAGCCCTGATTTCACATAAAGGTACAGATACCATTTTTGAAATTGGAGGACAGGACTCAAAATATATGTCTGTTAAAGACGGACGTATGGCAGATTTTGAAATGAATAAGGTCTGTGCTGCAGGTACCGGTGCCTTCCTTGAAGAGCAGATTAAAAAGCTTGGTATCACAATGGAAGAGTTTTTGGAACTTGCATTGAAAAGCGAAAATCCATGTGCTTTGGGAGATAGATGCACAGTATTTATAGAGGGAAGCATCTATAGAGCATTGGCGGAAGGAAGGTCAATGGAAGATGTCTGTGCCGGACTTGTTTATGCAATATGTTCTAATTACTTAAACCGAGTGGTGAATCAAAAAGCAGTAGGTGAAGACATTGCCTTGCAGGGCGGAATAGCATATAACCAGGCGGTTATATGCGCTTTTCGAGCGCTGACCGGTAAAGCAGTTCATGTAACGCCATACTTTGCCGTAACAGGAGCTTTGGGCGCTGCAAGCCTTGCAATGAATTCAGAATGCCTTGTATTCGACAAAGAAAAAAATAGGAAGTTAAATGAGATACTTCTTAAGAAAAGCGAAGAGTCTTACTTAAAGGATTACACACCGCCAACACACAGTGGAAAGAAAATAGTAGGTGTTCCGAGAGTTATATTCCTTCATAAGATGTTCCCTTTGTTCAATACTTTGTTTAAAAATCTGGGATATGAAGTCCTTGTCTCACCGCTTTCCAATAGTGAAATTGTTGCAAAAGCTTCAGATTATGCCACTGCAGATGTGTGCTATCCAATAAAGCTTATCTATGGCCATATTGCATGGCTGTTGGAACAGAACGTAGATATTATCGTTCTTCCAAGACTTTATACAGTAAGGCATGAGGGCTCTGTAGCCAGAAAAGACTACTCATGCATGTATATGCAAACCTCCCCGTTGCTCATGGAACAGGCTTTTCATTTCAAGGAGAGGGGAGTGCAGCTAATAATGCCGGAACTTTCTCTTCAGTTTGGAAAGAAGTATATGATAAACAGTATTTTGTCTATCGCACCTCAACTAGGTATACCAAAGGTAAGAATGATTCCTGCAGCGATTTCCGCATTTGCATCTTTGGTGGCTCATGCAGAAAGACTTGAAGCTATAGGCGAAGAGAGCATTAAGGGCGATGAACCTATATTTGTGCTTATCTCAAGAGTTTATAACATTGCAGATCCGATCCTTAACATGGGCATAGAAGAGTACTTGAATTCATTGGGGTGCAGAGTTGTCCACTTAGAGCACCTAAAGGCTTCTGTCATGCATGTAGAGCATGACTATCCGGATATGTACTGGCCTTTTGGCCAGCATATTCTGACCGGCCTTAAAATTGTGAAGGCTCATCCTAACATGTATCCGATTTATATTACCAATCACGGCTGTGGTCCGGATACCGCTATACAGCATTTCTTCAAAAATGAGATGGTAGGCAGGGAATATCTGCATCTTGAAGTTGACGAACATACTTCAAAGGTTGGCATAATTACAAGACTGGAAGCTTTTCTGTACTCACTTAGAATCCAACAGATCGAAGGCTCTGAAAGTATCGCATATGGAAAACACCAATGCACCGGTTGCGATACTTGCAGTTCTCAAGGAAAGCAGCCTGATATAGTACATTTTGACAAGGTACTGATTCCTGATTATGGCATTTATTCAGACTTGATTGAAGAAGTAGTTAAGAAAGACAATCCACAAGCAGAACTTGATATAGTCAGGGTAAGACCATTAAAGGAACACAAAAATTTCACCTATGCCATGAATAAGGAATATTATTCTTTCCTGGTGATGTTGGAAGAATTGCTGAATACAGTGGAAAAATGCAAATCTTATGTTCTTGTTGCTCCAATCGATGAAGGCAGTGAAGTCTTTGGTCAATATGCGTTGCTTTGCCAAAAGGAACTGGTAAAAAGAGGCTATGATGTTACACTTCATCATTTTTATCTGGAAGACCTTATTAAGAGAGAGGACTATCTTGAGGTTTACAACAAAATGCTTTTGAAGGAAAAAGAAATTCTTTGCAAGAGAGAAATCAATCAAAAAAGTATGCTGGCCATAGGCGAGCCGATGTGTTTATACAAAGGATATATCGCGTCTAATAATCTTCCTGAAATCAGCGAAAAGATTGCTGTGAACAGGGCACCATTTAGTGAAATACTTCTTTTCCATATGCTGGAGATTGACCGAAAGAAGGAATACACAAGCAGACTTTCGGAATGGATGAACCTTCACGATAAAGCGATGAAAGAAAATGACGGCATAGAAGTTTACTCAGATATACCTACACTTTTTGAGTTGGCAAATGGAAAACTTGATTTCTGCAATGGCGACGCTGCCAAGTATCGTTTTGCAAAGATATTGTCATTGAAACAATCCAAAACGGATGTTGCAGTTATTCTAAATTCGGCTGAAGAAAATAGCGGAATTATTTTAAAGCAGATGATGGAGGCATATAGGAAAGATATAAAAGTACCGATTTTTGCATTTGATTTAGATTATGAACATAAAGCAAATGTGGAGGGGTATTAATAATTTATTTTTAAGCATAAAAGGGCTCCCGCCGGGAGCCCTTTTTCTATTCCAATGAAGTACCTAAAATGGTAGAATATACACAATTGGTTTGGAAGGAGGAAAAGCAATGGTATTCAGTTCGACAGTGTTCCTGTTTGTCTTTTTACCTGTCACATTACTTGGCTATTACATATTGCCAAAGGCTGTAGAGAATTACTGGCTTCTTGCAGTAAGTCTCATATTTTTTGCCTGGGCACAGCCTAAATACCTTTGGATTATCCTCCTCAATGTTGCAATAAACTATGTCGGCGCACTTCTGGTTGACCGCACGTCTGAAAAGAAGGGCGTGTCAAAGTCGGTGCTTGCCATAACCATTGCAGCCAATCTTGCATTACTCTTTTATTTCAAATACTTCAATTTCACAATTGATACAATAAACCAGATTTTCAGATCAGGGCTTACTTTTGAAAAGGTTATCCTCCCGATAGGTATTTCCTTCTTTACATTCCAGGGTCTTTCATACGTCGTGGATGTGTACAGGGGCGAGGTGGCCGTTCAGAAGAACCTCTTCAAGGTGGCTCTTTACATAACTCTGTTCCCGCAGCTCGTTGCGGGACCTATTGTCCGCTATAAGGACATCGAAAGTGAGATAACGGAACGCAGCCAGACTTTATCCGACTTCGCGTCAGGCATAGAGAGATTCATCGTCGGACTCGGAAAGAAAGCGATTATCGCCAATACAATGGCCACCGTCGCCGACGGCGTCTGGGACGCCGGCCCGGGCAACGTACTTCCGTCCGTTGCCTGGCTCGGAACAGTCGCTTATACATTCCAGATTTTCTTTGATTTCTCCGGTTATTCCGATATGGCGATTGGCCTTGGCCGCATGTTCGGCTTCCACTTCAACGAAAACTTTAACCTTCCATACATTTCAACCAGCATTTCAGAATTCTGGCGCCGCTGGCATATCTCTCTTTCCTCTTGGTTCAGAGATTATGTTTACATCCCGCTGGGAGGCAACAGAAACCACGTTTACAGAAACCTTGGGATTGTATTCCTTCTTACCGGTATATGGCATGGTGCTGCATGGAACTTTGTGCTCTGGGGCATCTGGAATGGCATATTCATACTCGCCGAAAGAGCTGCGGGTGTGAACAAGAAACGCAACAAAACTGCGCCGCAGAAAATTATCGGCTGGATTTATTCCATTGCAGTTGTTCATTTTGGATGGATTCTTTTCCGCGCATCGGACCTCACAGCTGCCATCGACATGGTTAAGAACATGTTTGGCGTTTATGACTACGACAGCGTGGACTTTGCTCTTGGATGGTATCTCGACGGATGGGTGGCTGCTGTTATGGTCATGGCAGCTCTCTTCTCGAGTTCACTTCCGAGGAAGTTTGTTGAGAACCTTAAGGGCTCTCTGAAGGCTGACATTATTCTGCCGATAAACTACATCGGTCTTATTCTGGTATTTGCATTCTCTGTGATGAGAATTGTTGCGGGAACATATAACCCGTTTATTTATTTCCAGTTCTGATTTATTGATTACAGGAAGGGGGGGCTACCCATGGCAAAGAAAATATCTCAGGGGATTCTGTTAGTTGTCTTCTTCGTTATGCTGGCAGTTCCGCTCTTAACTGCTAATTTCAGCGCAGATAAGACAGCATCCGAAGATGAGAATCGAATGCTTGCTGCTTTTCCTGCCATTCGCTTTGAAGATGGTACAGTTAACGGCGAGTTTACTTCTCAATTTGAAGACTGGATAAACGATAACCTTGGCTTCCGCTCTGAAATAGTAGCTTTTAACGCAAAGATGCAGTATGACATTTTTAACCGTCTCGACAGCGAAAAATATGTCCTGGGTCCTCGCGGAGAACTCAACTACATTGGCGATAACGTAATGGAAAATTACAGGGGCAGGAATCTTTATTCAGACGATGAACTTGCAGATGTCACCGATTGCTTTAAGACAATCAACGACTACTGCGACAGTCTCGGCATTCAGTTCTACTACATGCAGAACTGGGATAAGCAGTCCATCTTCCCTGAAAAGTTTTCAAAGAATGTACTTCGCCAAAGCAGCTATACCATTGTTGACCAGGTAGTAAACAGCGTGTCTGATAATACTGACATAACTGTTATCTCAACTAAAGATACCTGGAAGAACAATAAAAACAATTATGAAATCTTCTCTACCTGGGGTGACGTTTCTCACTGCACAGAGCGAGCTGCCTACCTTGGCTATCTCGACCTTATGAAAGCAATCAATGAGAGAAACGGCAACATGTACCGTGTCCTTGACGAGTCAGATTACATAATCACCAAAAAGAATATGGGACAGAAGGTTTCGGGTTCCATCTACAAACCTAACTGGTCTGAACATTTTGAGATAGCGACGCCAACATCCTGGCCGACAAACGAAAAGTTTAAAAAGCTTGGTCCTGAGGACGGCGGAGACCCGCGTGAGATGTACTATACCAATTACTCAACAGGTAATGAGACTACCATCCTGATTTTCGGTGACAGCTATACTCAGTATTTCAACATGGATGACCTTGCTGAAAGCTTCCATGACACAATTCTTCTCTGGTCCTGGACCATAAACGATTTGCCGGAGCTCATTGACATTTACCATCCGGACATTATCGTTTATGAAAAGGCAGAGCGTATATTTGAACGCGATGCATCTGAACTCAAACAGGCGAGAGACCTTATTCACTATTATCAGAACTCAGCAAATTAAGGAGCAAACTATGACAAAGATTCTTTTCATTTGCCTTGGCAATATCTGCAGAAGTCCAATGGCAGAATTTGTAATGAAGCAGAAGGTTCATGAAGCAGGACTTGATGCGGAATTCGAAATTGCGTCCGCCGCTACAAGCGACGAAGAGCATGGCAACCCGGTTTATCCACCGGCTCGCCGCGTTATGAATGAACATGGCATTGACTGCTCCGGCAAGCATGCAAGACAGATGAATAGAGGGGACTACAAATACTACGATATGCTCATCTGTATGGACAAAGCCAATCTCCGCGACATGCAGTATATGATAGGCGGAGACCCTGACGGAAAGATGTCCATGCTTATGGACTACACCGAAAGACCGGGCAATGTTGCCGATCCTTTCTTCACAAGAAATTTTGAAATAACCTGGGATGACGTTAACGAAGGCTGCGACGGCCTGCTGCAATTTATCCTTGAAAAATAAAAAGAGCTCCGTCTTTCGACGGAGCCTGTTTTTTATAATCCCAGCGCTATGCCTGCGACTGCGCCGGCCGCAATGAAAGCGAGCGGGTGAAGCTTTTTGATTTTTGGAAGCTGGGTTCCGGCCATAAGTACTATGAAAAGAATGGCAGTTCTTATATCAAGGCATTTGTAGATGCTGAGATAAGAAAGGAATCCGTCTTTCTGGAATCCCGGGAACAGGGCAATGATGAACACTGTAAAACCTGCTGCGGTAATAAGGCCGAGCGCTGCAGGCCTGAGCGAAGCGAAGACACTCTTTACGGTTTCATTTTCTTTGTACATTTTCCAGAGCCTTGAAACTATCAGGATTACTATGAAAGAAGGAAGAACAAGAGAAAATGTGGTAAGAATTGCACCCGGAACGCCGTACATGTGATAACCGACATAGGTCGCCATGTTAACGCCCATTGGGCCCGGTGTTGATTCGGAGATGGCAATCATGTTGGCAATGTCGGCCTTGGAAAACCAGTCCGGATGGTTGTTGGACATGCTTGTAATGAATGGAAGCGTAGCAAGTCCGCCACCGACTCCAAAGAGTCCGGCTTTAAAGAAGTTAAGGCAAAGAATCAGTAATTTCAGTCCTGTTCCTCCTTGCCCGGCATCTTAAGTTTGCCGTTTTCTTTCATGAAGAAGAGACCAAAGAGGGCTGCTCCCAAAACAATGAACGCAGGTTCTGTTCCGAAAATTGCTACAAGCAGGAATGAGATTATGGCAATAATCAGCTGAGGGACGGACCTGATTGCACCCTTTATCATTTTGATTACGGAAGCAAAAACAAGTGCGCTGACAGCTACTCTTACGCCTGCCATTGCATGCATGACATATGGATAGTCTGCGAAGTTCTGGAGAAGAGCAGCAATTACGGAAATGATGATAAGGCTTGGAGTTACCACGCCTATGGTTCCCGCAATGGCACCGCCGACTTTTCCTATCTTGTTGCCCATAAAGGTAGATGTATTGACTGCAATTACTCCCGGAGTGCACTGGCTTAATGCATAGATGTCGAGAAGTTCTTCTCTGGTTGTCCAGCCGTGCTTTTCAACCAGTTCTTTCTCGAACATCGGGAGCATTGCGTATCCGCCACCAAAGGTGAACAGACCAACTTTAAAAAATGAAATAAAAATCTCTAAAAACAGTTTCATTCCGGACCTCGTTATAATGTGCTATCGTTAACTGTTCCTGTTTCTTCAACTCTTCCGAGAAGGTAGTCAGTAGAAACGTCAAGGGTGTTTGCTATGGCTACGAGTTCGTAGTCGTAAATTGCTCTGTGCTGGCCTTCAATCTTTGAAAGAACGGGAGCAGTCATGTGAACGTCCTGAAGTTCGAGAGATTCAAGCATGTCCTTTTGCAGGATGCCACGTTCGCGCCGAAGACGCTCGATCTTTATTCCGCAGATGTTTTTTGTTCCGCGGGTGTTGTCTCTGGTTCGCATGATAAAACCTCTAATTTCTAATTTGTTAATTTGATTATACTCACAAAATTAGTACAAGCCAACTGATGATTGCCAAAAAGCAATCTTTGCAATACAATCAATATCAACGAAAATCCCTCGGAGGAAAAGCAATGGCAATAAAATATGTAATATTTGACCTTGATGGTACATTACTCGATACTCTTTCTGATTTGCGAACTGCCGTTAACATGGCTCTTGCAGACTATGGAATGGCACCTCGAACAAGAGAGGAAATCCGCGTATATGTCGGAAACGGAGTTCGTAACCTTATGTCTCCCTCTGTTGCAGCCGCAATTACAGGATAAACTCCTGACAGACAGTCTGCTGCTCTTATGGCCAGTGAGAATTCTCAGTTCGAGGAAATATTTGCAGCATTCCGCAAGTATTATGCCGAGCATCAGTATGACACCACCTGCCCTTATGACGGCGTTGTGGAAGCGGCAGCCAGAATAAAAGAGGCGGGCATAAAAACAGCCATTGTTTCCAATAAGGTTGATTCTGCGGTAAAAGATCTTAACGAAAAATTCTTTCATATAGACGTTGCACTCGGCGAACTTGGAGACGCTCCCGGAGCACCAAAGAGAAAGCCTGCTCCGGACCTTGTGTATATGGCAATGGAACAGATTGGAGCAAACCCTGAGGAAACTGTTTATATCGGTGACTCTGAAGTTGATGTTCAGACAGCTCAGAATTCCGGACTTCCTTGCATATCCGTGCTTTGGGGATTCCGTGATCGCGACGAACTCGAAGGGAACGGAGCGACAGTATTTGCTGCGACTCCGGATGAAATGGTAAAACTTGTACTGGAATAAAAAAAGGCCATCCTTGCGGATGGCCTTTTTATTTACATTATTTTACTGCTTCCTTAAGAGCGTCGACCTTGTCTGTCTGTTCCCATGGAACGTTTAAGTCCTCGCGGCCCATATGTCCGTAAGCGGCAACATTTTTGTAAATTGGCTGACGAAGGTTAAGCTCGTCGATGATAGCTGATGGACGAAGGTCAAACACCTTCTTTACAGCTGCATTGATCTTTTCTACAGGAACTGTTTCTGTTCCGAAGGTATTAACGAATACTGAAACAGGATGAGCAACACCGATGGCATAAGCAATCTGTACTTCGCAACGGTCAGCAAGATCGGCTGCAACGATATTCTTTGCAACCCAGCGGGCAGCATATGAAGCAGAACGGTCTACTTTTGTAGGGTCCTTGCCTGAGAATGCACCGCCGCCGTGGCCACAGTATCCGCCGTATGTATCTACGATAATCTTGCGACCTGTAAGACCGGAGTCACCTGTTGGACCGCCGATAACAAAACGGCCTGTAGGGTTAATGAAGTACTTGGTGTTTTCATCAAGAAGTTCACCTGGAATTGTAGGCTTTACAACCTTTTCAATAATTTCTGCTCTGATTGTTTCGAGGTCTACGTCTTCTGTATGCTGTGAAGAAACTACGATGGCATCAATGCGAACAGGTGTTTTGTCTTCGGTGTACTCTACAGTAACCTGAGTTTTGCCGTCAGGAAGAAGGTAAGGAAGAGTTCCGTCCACACGAACTTCTGTGAGCTTCTTCGAAAGCTTGTGTGAAAGTGCGATTGGAAGAGGCATGAGTTCAGGTGTCTCTTTGCATGCATAACCAAACATCATACCCTGGTCGCCTGCACCGTTCTTGTCATAAGGGTCTTCGTCTGATGCCTTGTTTTCCTGAGAGTGATCAACACCGAGTGCGATGTCTGAAGACTGCTCATCAAGGTTTACGTAAACCTTGCATGTGTTTCCGTTGAAATACTTTGTGTCATCGTCATAGCCGATTTCACAGATGGTATCACGTGCAACCTTTTCATAGTCAACGGTTGCAGTAGTTGAAATCTCACCCATAATCATAACCTGACCGGTTGTGCATGTGGTTTCGCAGGCTACACGGCCGTGTGGGTCCTGTGCCATTATGGCATCGAGGATAGCGTCACTGATCTGGTCACAGATTTTATCAGGATGACCATTTGTTACAGATTCTGATGTAAAAAAGTAATTCATAAATTTTCCTCCCTGAGACGAAAAAAACGCCCTTCGGAAACCGAAGGGCGACTATAAGTCTTATCTTTCGGTTTACACCGCAGGATTTGGCACCTTGCGTTTGCAGGTTGCCGGATGTCAATGGGCCTGTCCCTTACATCTCTCTTGATAAGTAAAAATCTTAAGTTGTGCGACTATTATAGTTAGACATCTGGTTAATGTCAACTGATTTTATTTTTCGTTGTGTACTCCAAGAATGATTGGGGATACATGCTTGTAAATAACGAATGTAAGAACAACGTCGAGCATACCTTTTACAAAGGTGAATGGGATGTTGAAGATTACAAGAGCCTGAGCAAGTGATGTCACAGATGGAAGAATTGCATGATAAGCAGCAACGATTGCTTCTTCAGGCATGAAGTTCATGTAAACAGGGTAAACAACAAAGTAGTTTGTTACAAAGCTGAGTCCTGCCATAAGAACAGCACCGACAACTGAACCGATGAGAGCGTTCTTCCTTGAACGGTTACGCTGGTAAATGAAGCCTGCAGGAATAACGAAGAGTGCTCCAAGAATAAAGTTGGAAAGCTCACCTACGCCCATGCTCTGTGTAGCAGGAAGATGGATGAGGTTCTTTAAGAGCTCAACAAGAGCGCCATACCATGGACCAAGTGCGAAGCTTGAGAGCAAAGCAGGAAGGTCAGAGAAGTCCAGCTTGATAAAGCCCGGCATAATTGGAACAGGGAACTCTACGTACTGAAGAATAACTGCGATAGCAGCCATGATTGCAGTTGTGGTCATTTTTCTTGCTGCAGAAATGTTTCTGCTGTTCATAGTTTTAGCCATGTTTTTTCCTCAAATCATAATGGTTTGCGCCCTATTATATATTACTGTGGCGCAAAATTCAATCGCGAGGGGAGAAGAGGTTGCGAGCACTTCCGCTAAGCTAAACCTATTGACTCAGTCAGTCAATGTTATGACCTTTAATGTAATCATTATAGGCCAGAAGAAATTCTGTCTTTCTGCGCCTGCTCACATTGAGCGTGTTGTTGTCAGACATGATCACCTGATCGCCTTTCAAGGTCTTCACATATTTCATGTTTATTGTGCACGAACGGTGAATGGTAAAAAAGTACTCGCCCGGAAGCTGACCGACGAAATTCCCGTACCCGGTATCGAGCATGAGTACTTCGGTTTTTGTGTGTAAGTGAAATAATTTGCCGTCACTTACTACGTAGAGTATTTCGTCTGTACCAAAAGAACGGAAACCTTTATTTGTCCTTGCGACTATAACGCGGTAAGCACTTTGTTCTTTTCTGAAAGAATCAAAAGCCTCGAAAATTGCGCTTTGAGTAATTGGTTTGAGGATGAACCGGTGCGCCTTGACAGTAAACGAATCGTATACCGTATCCGGTGTTCCTGCGATAAGGACAAGTGCCACGTGCTTGTTTTTTGTCCTTACAAGTCTGGCTGTTTCAACTGACAGCCTTCTTTCAAAATTGTCATCAATCAGAAGCACGTCAAAAAATGCACTTGAACCCAGATAATCTTTTAAGTTACTGAATCTGATGACGGACATCTTGTGATATTTTCTGTTCGCGTATTCCTCGACAGTTTTTTCAAGGAATGAAATTGTCGAATCGTCATTTGACAATATTGCGATTTTCATATCTTAAAACCCCTTTTCGTATTCTTGTTGGGCGGAAGGGCTCTAAGTCCTAATATCTGACATTGCCTGTTCCAAAACAATGATTTTTCCTTTCGGGTGTGGCGAATGGCTGTTATGCTGTTGGCACAAAGACCGCAGAAATACGGGACTGACTAAAATTACACAACTGTCCAACGAATTTTGCAAACCTCATCTTATAC
>X77_Onager__coassemble_31_pt1 | contig 16500 bp, 11 predicted proteins | sample X77_Onager__metabat2_low_PE_001 | metagenome-assembled genome bin X77_Onager
AAAAGATGAAGTTTTCCTCGAAGATGAATTCAAGCAGTTACTCGAAGGCACGGAAGGCTCCGTTACAGTGACAACTGCTGATGGTTCATACGGCACAAAGGGATTTGTAACAACTCCTCTTGAAACCATGGACTATTCATACTTCTACACCTGCGGTCCAATGCCTATGTTCAGGGCAATTGAGGCATGCGCAAAGACATCCGGACAGTACAGCTTTGAAGAGCGTATGGGCTGCGGATTTGGTGCATGCATGGGCTGCTCAATAAAGACAAACAGTGGAAACAAGAGAGTCTGCAAGGACGGTCCTGTATTCGAAAGGGAGGATGTTATATGGTAAATACTAAAGTTAATCTTTCCGGTCTCGAACTCGACAATCCTATCATTCCGGCAAGCGGAACCTTTGGATTCGGCTACGAATTTGCAGACATTTATGACATAAACAGACTTGGAAGCATAGCACTAAAGGGCACAACAAAGGATCCGAGATTTGGTAATCCGACTCCACGTATTGCCGAGTGCACAGAGGGCCTTATTAACTCCGTAGGACTTCAGAATCCGGGAGTGGACAAGGTTATAAGTGAAGAACTTCCAAAGCTTAAAAAGGTATTCTCAAAGCCTGCAGTGGCAAATGTCAGCGGCTTTGCAATTGAAGACTATGCCGAGACCTGTGCAAAGATGGATGCACAGGACCAGGTAGGTATCCTTGAAGTAAACATAAGCTGCCCTAATGTTCACAATGGCGGTATGTCATTCGGTACAGACCCTAAGAGCGCTTATGAGGCAACAAAGGCAGTTAAGGCTGTTACAAAGAAACCTGTTTTCATGAAACTCAGCCCTAACGTTACGGACATCACAGAGATAGCAAAGGCATGTGCCGATGCGGGAGCAGATGGTATCAGCCTTATCAATACACTTATGGGAATGCGCATTGACCTCAAGACAAAGAAGCCTGTTATTGCAAACAAAATGGGTGGCTTTTCAGGTCCTGCAATCTTCCCTGTGGCAGTACGTATGGTTTACCAGGTATATGAAGCAGTTAACCTTCCGATTATCGGAATGGGCGGTGTGAGCAAGGCAGAAGACGTTATCGAACTTATGCTTGCCGGTGCTACAGCAGTTGAGGTTGGCGCCGCAAACCTTGTAAATCCTGGGGCAAGCCTCGATATTATTGAAGCACTTCCTGCTGCGATGGAAAAATACGGAATAACATCACTTGAGAGTATTATTGGAGGGGGACATTGATATGGGTAGAGATGTAATTATTGCATGCGACTTTGCAGGAAAGGATCAGGTAATGGATTTCCTTGCAAAGTTCGGAGACGAGCGTCCATTTGTAAAGATTGGCATGGAGCTTTATTACTCCGCCGGTCCTGATATCGTTCGCGAACTTAAAGCAAGAGGACATAAGGTATTCCTTGACCTTAAGCTCCATGACATTCCAAACACCGTAAGAAAGTCAATGGCAGTTCTTTCAGAGCTTGGTGCAGACATTGTAAATGTACATGCTGCAGGAACAAGGGCAATGATGGAAGCTGCAATCGAAGGCGTTACACGCCCTGATGGCACACGCCCTCTTGTAATTGCCGTAACACAGCTCACTTCAACATCTGAAGACAGAATGCGCGATGAGCTTCTTATCAATGCTGACATGACCGAAACAGTTCTTCACTATGCAGAAAATGCCAGAAATGCAGGCCTTGACGGAGTTGTATGTTCTCCACTTGAAGCAGGTGCAATTCATGAACGCTGTGGTGACATGTTCATGACAGTTACACCGGGCATTCGTTTTGCAGACGGTGAGGTAGGCGACCAGGTTCGCGTTACAACACCTGCAAAAGCTCGCGCAAACTCTGATTACATCGTTGTAGGCAGACCGATAACAGCAGCTGCCGATCCTGTTGCGGCATGGAGAAGATGCTGCAGAGAGTTTAAAGATATATAATCCTCGGGAGGTTCATATGAATAAACATATTGCAAAAGATTTACTTAGAATAAAGGCTGTATTCCTTCGCCCTGAAGAGCCATTCACATGGGCAAGCGGAATCAAGAGCCCTATTTACTGCGACAACAGACTTGTTCTTTCAGACCATCAGGCAAGAACAGATGTTGAAACAGGACTCAAGGAACTCATCGAAAAAGAGTATCCTGAAGCAGAAGTTCTCATGGGTACTTCAACAGCAGGTATTGCACATGCCGCAATTGTTGCTCAGATGATGGAACTCCCAATGGGCTATGTTCGCGGTGGCAACAAGGACCACGGCAGACAGAACCGTATCGAAGGCAAGCTTGAGAGCGGCCAGAAGGTTGTAGTTGTAGAAGACCTTATTTCTACCGGCGGAAGCGTTATAGACGTAGTAGAAGCTCTCAGAGAAGCAGGTGCAGACGTACTCGGTATTGTCAGCATCTTCACCTATGGCATGCAGAAAAGCGTTGACCGTCTCGCAGCCGCAAATGTTAAAAATGTAAGCCTTACAAATCTTGATACAGTCATCGAAGCTGCAGTTGAAGAAAACTACATTGCTGCCGAGAGTGCTGACGCTATCAAAAAGTTCAGAGACAACCCTCAGGACGAGAGTTGGATCGGGGGTATAAAATAAATGACTAAGGATCTTATTGATATCAGAGACCTTACAGAGCAGGAAATTGGTGAACTCATTAACCTTGCCGAAAAGATTATCGACGATCCTGTTGCATTTTCAGAAAAGTGCAAAAACAAAAAGCTTGCAACTCTTTTCTACGAGCCATCAACCCGTACAAGACTCAGCTTTGAATCTGCAATGTATGAGCTCGGAGGCAATGTAATAGGCTTTTCATCAGCAACTGACAGCTCTGTTTCCAAGGGTGAGAGTGTAGCTGATACGGCAAAGACCGTTGAGTGCTTTGCCGACATCATTGCAATGCGCCATCCGAAGGAAGGCGCACCATATGTTGCTTCAAACAACGTTGCAATCCCTGTAATCAATGCAGGCGATGGCGGACACAACCATCCGACACAGACACTTACCGATCTTCTGACAATTTACAGAGAAAAGGGTAGACTCGACAACCTTACAATAGGCTGCTGCGGTGACCTTAAGTTTGGCAGAACAGTACATTCTCTCATCGGTGCAATGTCTCGCTACACCGGGGTAAAGTTCGTTCTTATATCTCCTGAAGAACTGAGAATTCCTGAAAATGTAAGAACAGAGATTCTTGAAAAGAACAATATCGACTATGTTGAGACAACATCTCTTGAAGATGCAATGCCTGACCTCGATATTCTCTACATGACAAGAGTTCAGAGAGAAAGATTCTTCAATGAGGCAGACTATATCCGTCTGAAAGATACATATATCCTTACTCAATCCAAACTGAAGACTGCAAAGACAGACCTTTCTATTCTCCATCCGCTTCCACGTGTAAATGAGATTTCTGTTGAAATCGATAAAGATCCTCGTGCCTGCTATTTCCGCCAGGTTAAAAACGGAAAATATATCCGAATGGCTCTGATTCTTAAACTTCTGGGGGTGGAATAAGATGATTATAGGAACAATTGTTAACGGTCTTGTTATTGACCATATTCCGGCCGGAAGAGCAATGGAACTTTATCATTACCTCGAGCTTGGCAAGCTCGAAGGTGAAGTTGCCATCATCAAAAACGCTCCTTCAACAAAGAGCGCCAATGGCAAGAAGGACATCATTAAAATCAATGAGAAGATTGATGTTGACCTTGATATCCTTGGTTACATTGACCCGCAGATTACAGTAAACGTTATTCAGAACGGGGAGAGAGTAAAGAAGCTTCACCCTGAACTTCCTGAAAAGATTACCAATGTAATCCAGTGCAAGAACCCAAGATGTATCACATCAATCGAGCAGGAACTTCCTCATGTGTTCCGTCTTACTGATAAAGCCAGTGCAACTTATCGCTGCATTTACTGTGATACCAAGGCAAAGAAAGTAAAAATTGATTAAAATTAAGGCGCTCAATCGTGAGCGCCTTTTTTCTTTGCTAAAATAATTTGTTAAATATTGTTACTAGTTATACAAAAACTGATACACAAGATAACAAAGATTGTGAAGTTTTTTTGAGTGCTGAAATAGTAAATCAGTTAATAATATGTTAATATAAAGGGGACGTTGCAGTTCAATTTTCGTTTTAGGAGGACGTGAAATGGCGCACAAGACTGAAGAAGCTATAGCAAACTCATTAAAGAAACTTTTACAGAAAAAACCATTAAACAAGATTACTATAAGCGATATTGCTGATGACTGCGGCATTAATCGTATGACCTTTTACTACCACTTTAAGGACATATATGATCTGGTTGAATGGATCTGTAATGAGATAGCAGAGAAGTCTCTGGAAGGCAGTATCAACAGTAAAGCATGGACTCAGGGTCTTTCAAAGATACTCAATGCCGTACTTGAGGAAAAAGTATTTTTCTCTGCAATTTATCACTCCTTAGAGCATACAACCATGGAGAAGTACATTTACAAGGTTTTCAATGTTTGTATACTTGGAACTTCAAAAGAGTTCGTAGGGGACAGAAACATCAGTGAGGAAGATCTTAAGTTTATTGCTGATTTCTATACATATGCTTTTACCGGCATTCTTATGCAGTGGATAGGAACAGGCTTTAAGAAAACCCCTGATGAGCTTGTGGAAAAAATATCAACAATAATGAATGGAACAATAAAACGTTCAGTTGATTTGTTCGTATAAACCACAAATAGTAACTTTTGCGATAATTTAGTCAAAACGCAGTGTTTTTATCAAAAAATGCGTTTTGACTATTTTTTATGCAACATTAATGTGGTAACTTATTTTATTGAACGGAATAACCATTGTTATTTTTAGTGTTTTTAAGAGTACCAGCCTGAGGAATTTATGAAAAGTAAGCGCCAATACTTTTCATAGCATTTTTCGGGATCTAAAAAACCAGCACAACTGTGCTGGTTTTTTTTTATTTTCTGTTGAGTTGTTATTTCCTGAAAATCGGAATCTCTTTTGCCAGGTGGAATGAGTAGAGGAGAGTCTCTTTAATTGGCATACCTAGTACCTTTGAGAGAGCTTCTCTGTAAATTTCAAGCTGGTCTTTATAGAGATTTGCAAGCGTTTCCTCGTCGCTTACACGGTCTGTTTTATAGTCAACTATTACGAGTTCATTGTCTTCTATGAAAACAAGATCGGCTATTCCCTGGATGAGAACCTGCTCGCAGGACAATTTTTTTGAAAGATTTTGGTCAAATAATCCGGCATCTGTAAGGATTGCAAACTTTTTCTCTCGCATGACGTTGTCGGGAGAGAGTGAAGCAGCTTTTTTTATTCTTTTTGCAACTTCACTGTTGAAAAAAGCGTACACCATCTGTGTATCAATTGCACTTGCCTGTTCAGGAGTAATAAACTCGAGATTTTTTAACCTTTCGACTTCCAGTGCAGGATCTGCTTCAGCTTTTTGGAAATCCGCATACTGCATAAACTGGTGAAGTGCAGTTCCGCGTTCAGCCGGGGTGAGTCCCTTTGAAGACATGAATTTCGGTCTGCTGCTTGCGAAGAATTCGTCGTTGAAGACTTCTTCGTGCAGTCCGGATGCGGAACGCTTTGAAACAGTATTTGCTAGCTCGGCATAAGGATAAACATAGTCGGTTCTATGTCTTATATCTTCTACTAATTCTGCGTCAGGCTCAGCTGCTGTTAACTGCTCAGTTTCGGCGTTTTCCTCTGCTTCGGTACAGTTTCTGTGAACAGTGATAAGTATATCTTCCTCACCTGGTAAGCTGTGCCCGATATCGATTCCTTCTTCATCGAAAAGGTAAGCCATTGAATGGTGTCTGGCATATCCGAGAAGAAGCATCTGGAAGAAGTTTTTAAACAATACTGAACTGTCAAGGAGAAGAAAAGAAGGAATTCTTGTTCTGGTCCCAATGAGATTAAGGGTTTTTGCAATCTTCGGCAATTCACCATCTTTGCCTTCAGGCGTATAAGCGAAATATCCAACGGTACCGAACATTACAAGCTTTTCCTTTGCTCTGGTCATTGCAACGTAGAGAGTGCGAAGGTTTTCACTTTGCTCTGAACGGTAATTTGCCTGCTTCATGGCAATGTAAAGAAGAGTATCTCTGGTTTTTTCCGCCTTGTCTTCGGCTATTTTTGTGCTTATTCCGTATTTCGGATGAAGAATAAATGATGCATTCTGATCACTCTTGTTGAATTGCTTTGAAAGTCCTGCAAGAATGCATACCCTGAACTGAAGGCCTTTACTCTTGTGCATGGACATAATCTTTACAACATTGGCTTCCGATGAAACAGTGCCCGGAACAGCAGGATCACTGTCGGAATCCTCGAGTCGCTGAAGGTAACGGACGAAACCTGAAAGCCCATATGAACTGACAGAGTCGTAGGTATCGGCACAGGAGATGAGTGCGTTAAGGTTTGCAACTCTGGCGGTGCCATTCTCCATGGCACCGACTATTGACGGCAAAGCCGTATCTTCATATATCTGTCTTATCAGCTCGCCGGAGGTGAGTGATATGGACAGGGTTTTGTAGTAACTGATTGTTTCTATGAATGCTTTACATTTGGCATCGCCTGATTCTGCTGCATGAGATACTGCAGAATAAAGAGAACCATATCGGCTGTCCAGTCGGTAAGATGCGAGATCATCCGGTGTGAATCCGAAAAGAGGGGAAAGCATAACGGATGACAGAGGAACATCGTAAAGAGGATTGTCGATTACCTTAAGCATTGAAGAAATGGTAATGACATCTGCCGACTGGAAGAATTTATCGCTTTTTTCAAGGTAGACAGGAATACCGTAAGCTGATAAGACATCGGCATAAGTCTTGCCATTACTGCCCGGTGAGCGTAAAAGAATAGTGAAATCTCTGAATGTAAGAGGCTCGGCAGAATGCTGAGTTTTTTCTATTTTATCAGAGATGTATTTTGCTATTTCTCCTGCTTCGATGGCGAATGCCTCGTCCATTTTTATCTTGCCTGTTTCAACGATATGCATCTCGACATCCGGCTCTGCTTTTTTATCACAGTCTGTCTTTCCGAAGTACAGCATTTCGTTTTCGTCATAATCAACGTCACCGACTTTGCGGCTCATCATCTGAGTGAATATAAAGTTTGTGGCATCGAGAATACCTTTTCTGCTTCGGAAGTTTTTGCCGAGGGTCAAAGCGGCAGGGTATACCGGAGCATCTTCGTTAAATGGAGTAAAGCGGTCTTTTTTGCCAATGAGAATATCCGGCATTGCCTGGCGGAAACGGTAAATGCTCTGTTTTACGTCTCCAACCATGAACATGTTGTTCTCGTCTTTTGAGATTGCACAGAAAAGCAAATCCTGGAGACGGTTTGTATCCTGGTACTCGTCAATGAGAATCTCTTCGTATTTTTCACTTAATTCACGAGCGAGAGACGTTGGCACAGGATTGTCAGATGCAGGGTCCTCAACAAGAAGCTGTAATGCAAGAAGTTCCGCATCGCTGAAGTCGAGAGCATTTTCTCGCTTCTTCTTGTCCATATAGTTTCGGTCAAATGCTTTTACGGCATTTATTAGAGTCTCAACTATAGGACGCATTTCACGATTAATCTTTTCGGACTCGTCCAATCCTGCAGGAATCAGCTTTGGCAGTTTAACACTAAGAAAATCTTTGTACTGTTCGCGAATCCCTTTATTGATTTTGTATTCCGGTTCATCCTTAATAGCTTTGATAGAGGAGTAAGTTTCATAAGAATCAGGTAATACTTCCAGAATACGGTCAACATCTCTTCCCTTTGCAGCCTCAGCAACACTATCAAGATAAGCTCGTTCATTTATAAGCAGGTCAATTTTTTTGTCACAGGCAGCTGAAATGTTCGGCTCATAGTTCTTTGCTGATTCAAAGTAATCTATGATTCTCGGAATGATATCGGAATATTCTTTTGCCACGTTACCAATGTAGTCAAAGTAAAAATCAAAGGCAGGGTTGTTTAGGTTCAGTTTGTCGTCATAAAGTCCCAGTGCGTCATCAAGCCATTTGTCCGGTGAAGGGTAGGCTCTTGAATATGTGTAGAGCTTAAGAATTACTTCTCCGACTTTTCCTTCGCCATAGTTTGTCTTGAAAATATCGGCGAGTTTTGTGAATTCGTCAGGGTAGTTTTCAAAGAATGAATCGAGAGTTTCATTCAGAGCGTCTGACTTTAAAATATCTGATTCTGTGCTGTCGAGAAGACGGAAATCCGGCGTAATACCAAGCTCGTTGAAGTTATCTCTGATCAGGTCGCAACAGAATGAGTCAATGGTGCAGATGTCTGCAGACGGTATGAGAAGCTGCTGATGCTGAAGATGCTGATTATGTGGATCGGTTTTCAGCATTTCACTTATTGCAGAGCTGAGTCTGCTTCTCATCTCTGCTGTGGCTGCTCTCGTAAATGTTACGATGAGCAGCTGATTTGCATTGCAGGGATTGTCTTCTCTGGTGAGACGGTTAATAATACGCTCAATTAAAACGGCAGTTTTGCCTGAGCCTGCGGCAGCACTTACTACGACTGTGCCGTCAAGAGAGTTGATGGCATTCAGCTGTTCAGCTGTCCATTTCGTTTCTGCCACTTGTCTCACCTCCGAAAAAATTATTGTCTTCTGATTCCAGAGCCTTCAAAACTTCGGCTTTGGAGAACTTCTGGACTTTTCTTGAATCGCCGTCTTCGTACTTGCAGACAGCTCTGTAGTCACAGTACTTGCATGGCTGTTTGTCATCCTTGTCCGAATACGGGAGAGCAGGGATTGTGCCTTTGTGCAATTCTTCTGCCATATCAATGAGTATGGTATCAAGCTTATGACTCAGCTTGCCCAGCTGCTCTGCAGTAAGAAGGGAATCGGTATTTTTCAGATTACCGTCTTTGTCATATATGATTGGCAGGTATTTTCCGCCAAGTCCATCTTCCATGGCATTGAGTATCTTCTCGTCATCTAAAAACAGACCGTTTCCTATTTCAGACTTTTTAAGAGTGCTCTTCTTTGCCTGATAGTAGTAGATGCCTGCAGGTACAAGATTGTCACCATAATAGTCTTTTCCGCCTTTCTGAATTGCAAAAAGGTAGAGCAGCATCTGAAGGTTTATGCCGCAAAGAACGTCATTAAGGCTGAATTCTTTGCCGCCTGTTTTGTAGTCGACAATTTTAATGAATGTCTTTCCTTCCTCATCGGTGTAAGTGTCTACGCGGTCAACGGAACCGTGAAGACGGAGCTTTCCGCCGTCGGGAAGATCAAGTTCATATGATGAAATAGGTTCTTCAGTTCCACCTTTGTCGCCAATGCCGAGTTCCATGTCCACAGGTCTGAACAGGGACCCGCTGAACTCGTCGCAGAGACGGTCAAGGATATCATAAAGAGTGAGTTTCATGTTGTTGAAAACATAGAGGAACCTGTTTGTTTTGCCACTCTTTCCGCCAAGCTTTTCCTCAAGATAGTCATCAATGATGGTATCGATTGCCTCGTGACGGGCTGCTTCGTCCATGGAGATGTAGTTATCGATGGTCTTCACCTTAAGAAGCTGTTCGAGGACATAATGGATGGTTGTTCCTGTCTGCGCAGGGTCAAGTTCTGCCGTTTTACGTGGACGGAGTCCAAGGCCGTAACGGCAGAAATACTGGAATGGACAGTGATAGAAGTTATCAACCCTTGAGGCAGAAAGATACATTTCCCTGCCAAAAAGGCCGGTAGCTATTTCTCCAGATGCTATAGAGAACGGTTTATTTTCAACAACAGAGTTAATGGTTTCCAGTCGATCTTTATAAAGGTTCTTTTCTGAGAGAACGCTAAAGATAGCGAGTTTTAATGACTGCTCATCCTCATCTGCAGAACGGATAAGACTTGCGTATTCGTTGAAGGATGAAGCACTGCTTTCTACGAAATATTCTTTCGGAAGGGTATCTGTATCGACAGGATTTCTGCCGGTGATTTTTCTGATTGATTCAATGATTTCTGAAGGTGAATTTGCCTCATTTCCGCTGCCTATTCTGTGGTAAGAAACATAGAGCTTTTCGCAAGGGGCGGAGATTGCTTTGTAGGCTATAAAGCGTTCTTCTGAGGCCTTGAGCGTATCAGGTAATGAGAGCTCGATGCCGTTATCAAGGAGTATCTGCCTGTCTGTCTGAGAGAGCAGACCGGAATTACCGAGAACTGCAGGGAACGAACCTTCAGCGGCACCTGCAACAAATACAACTCGAGGGGAGGACAGACGGATTCTGTCTGCCTGGCCGAATCTTACATTGTCCAGTCCGTCAGGGATAGAACCGAGATCTGCAACTGATACCACGGCGTTGAAAATATCGCGATATTTTTCAACAGGAGTTACGGCAGTTCCGTAATTCTCAGCCATTTTATCGAGTATTTCCATGAGAAGGTCATATACGCGATTCTGCTCGTTTGCAAGAGAAACGAAGCCATTGTCGTTATAGATGTTGGCAAGCTTTTTGAGCTTCTCGGGTACTTTTGAAGAGACGATACACTCGTATAAAGCCTTGCTGATTTCTTCAAAGTTCGCAGAAGATACGCTGCTCTTGAGCTTTAAAACCGGACCTACCGCCTTGGCTCTGATTTCATTGAGCTCTGCGAGTTCTTTTTCACTTTTTTCATTGTTCTCAGCACCCAGTCCTGCCGGATTTTCGGTGAATGGTGTGCTGAGAGCAGAACCTTTTATACCCCAGAGATATATGTAGCTTTCGAGGCTTGCAGCCTCAGTATCTGTGAGAGGAGAAAGGCCTGTTTTTATATACTGAAGAAGGTTGTCAGATGTAAATCCGCCACTTGAAATCAGTTCAAGCACAATTCTCGCAAAACAGATTACAGGCTGTGAATAAACGGGCTGTCTTGAGTCTTCGAAGAATGGGATTTCATATCTTCTGAAAGCAGACTGAAGTTCGCGACGATACTGTTCTTCGTCACGGACAATTATTGCGATATCTTTACAGCGGAAGCCATCTTCTCTGAGAAGCTTTCTGATGGTTGCCGCGATAAATCTGCATTCATCATAGATGTTGAGTGCTGCGAACATACTGACATTGTCAAATGAGCCTTTTTTGTGTTCTGCGGCAGGATTCAGGAAGTTTTCTTCAACTGTTTACAGGTCTTCATTTCTGAAACGAAGTCCGGGTTTTACAGGATAATCCTTGTCCTTTCGGGACATGTCTATAATCTGAACGTCGGCTTTCTTTGCGAGAGCTTCCAGCTTTTTTACAGTGAAAATAACGGAATCCCAAAGCATGGAGGCATCGCCTGTGTGAATGTCGTTCGTACAAACGGAAACATATACATCATCAGCACTTTTAAGAAGCTGTTCAATGATTTTGAACTCCTGTCCGGTAAAGCCTTTAAAGCCGTCGATTGCGATTGTGTAACCGTCGAAAATATCATTTTCGGCAAGTGTTTTAATGAGCTTCTCCGTCTTCATTGCCTGGTCTTTGAAACGATTGTCAAAGAGGGAAGAGTAGAACTCATAGATGGTTGCAAGTTCGGACAGACGTTCGGAGAAAACAGGCTTTGCGGCAGATATTGAACCGGAAACAAATTTCAGATCTTCACTTTTTATACCGGCATCCTTAAACTCCTGTATTGCAGACAGCATCTGTCTTGCAAGAGGAACGGAGTCAACATGCTTTCCGTACTGTTCAAGTCTGTCTCGGGAAGCGTCCATTGCTCTCATCATGAGTATGAGTTTTGTCGCTTCGTCTGCAGTCTCGCCGGCATTGCCGCCAAGACTTCTGAAGACATAGTCGGAAAGACGGGTAAAGCTCAGCACTTCAATGCCTGCGGCAGCACCCGGTCCGCACATTTCAAGGATTGCACGTTCGGTGTCGAAAGAGTACTGTTCAGGAACAATAATGATAAGTCGGCTGTCACCGTTTAAAGCCTTTTCTTTAAGCAGTGTCCGCAAATATTCAGTTTTTCCCGATCCGCTTCGACCCGGTATGAGTTTTAACATTTCTGCCTCCGAATTTTAACTACTTTTATACTATACAGTGTACCATTAATCGATAGATTTTTCAGTCCGATGTATTGGACAATTTTGGTTTATTTTTCAGCCCTTATATAGTATAATCATAAGGCTTACATTTTTTTGTAAGGTAATTCATTTTAAAACAATTTCGGAGGTCCTGAATTTTGGATATAGATGTAGTTTTAAAGTCAGCAAAAGTAGTTCATTTTATCGGCATCGGTGGCTCAGGAATGACACCCCTCGCTGAGATACTCATCGCTAACGGATACAAACTTACAGGCTCTGATAACAACCCCGGCGACAACATAGAGAAACTTAAAACTCTTGGCGCCGAAATAATAATGGGTCAGAGCGCAGATAACATAAAAACCTTTAACCCTGATGTCATTGTTTACACAGCGGCACTTCTTCCGGATAACCCTGAACTTGTAGCTGCAAAAGCATCAGGAATTCCTACATTTGAAAGAGCAGAGCTCTTTGGAGCAGTTTCCCGCATGTATGATGACTGCATCTGCATCTGCGGTACACATGGTAAAACAACAAGCACAGCAATGATTTCACAGATTCTCTGTGAAGCGGAGACAGACCCGACTCTTGTAATCGGCGGACGCCTTCCTCTCATCGACAGCCACGGCCGTGCAGGCAAGTCTGACATAATGGTTGCCGAAGCCTGTGAGTTTAAAGACACTTTCTTAAGTCTTTCACCAAACACAACAGTTCTCCTTAACATAGACAACGATCATCTTGACTATTTCAAAACCATGGAGAACATGATTGCCTCATACACAAAGTTTGTAGACATGACAACTGACATTGTCATCTACAACGGTGACGATGCAAACACTCTCATCGCAATAGAGAATGCAAAAAAGCCTGAAGGCAAGAAATTCATTACCTTCGGTCTTGCAGAGACAAATAACTACAGAGCAGAGAATATAACCTTCAACAGAGGTGCTTTCCCTGAATTTGACGTTATCTGTGACGGTGAGAACATTGGCCACGTTGTGCTTAACATTCCTGGAAAGCACAATGTGCTCAACGCCCTTGGCGTTATGGCTGCCGCTCATGAGAATGGCGTCAGCTTTGACGATATTGAAAAGTACATTAAGAATTTCAAAGGCGCAGGCAGACGTTTTGAGGTTCTCGGCGAGTTTAACGGCATCACTATTGCTGATGACTATGCTCATCATCCAACAGAACTTTCAGTAACTCTCAACGCAGTTATGTCCATGGGTTACAACAACGTCTGGGCTGTTTTCCAGCCATTTACCTATTCCAGAACCTATATGCTCATGGATGATTTTGCAAAAGCACTTTCAATTCCTGATCATGCAGTGCTCACTGAAATTATGGGTTCAAGAGAAGTAAACACCTATGACGTTTATTCCTCACAGCTCTGTGAAAAGATTCCGGGCAGTGTATGGTACAACACCTTTGATGAAGTAGTTGATTACGTACTTCAGCAGGCTAAGCCGGGAGACCTCATTATCACACTCGGCTGTGGCGACATTTATAAAGCTGCCAAAATGATGGCAAATAAACTTGGAGAATAACCTGATATGAATTTCATTAACAACAAAAAGGCAAAAAGAATTATTTCACTCATTCTTGCACTTATGATGATGTCTCTGTGCCTCTTTGGCTGTTCAAAAACAAAGGACAGCAACTCATACAACGAGACAGAAACATCAAAGATTGCAGTGGATGAAGAAGGAAACATTGTTACTAAGCCGGGCGAAGAGGCTCCTACCGTTGTAACAAATGAAGATGGTGAAGTTGTTACAACTGTTGAGGGAACAACTGAAGGCAAGTCAGACACTACTGCGAAGAGAGAATCAAAAGGCCTTTTCCAGGTTTCTGACGACTATGCAAAGAATCACAGATACTGCATCGGTGTAAATACAAAGCAGAACATGGTTGTCGTTTATGAGAAGGACAGCGAAGGCGACTTTACAAGACCTGTTAAAGCATTTGCATGTTCATGCGGCCGTACAGACGGGCATGACACTCCTGCAGGAACTTACACAACTTCCGTAAAGCAGAGATGGCTTTATCTCATCGACGGTACATATGGTCAGTACTGCACAAAGTTTAAAGAACATTACTGGTTCCATTCAGTTCCTTATTACTCACAGGATCCTTCAGACCTTGAATGGCCGGAATACAACAAGCTTGGCAACAATGCATCTGCCGGCTGCGTAAGAATGTGTGTAAGAGACGTTAAATGGGTTTATGACAACGTTCCTCTCGGAACTGTTGTCAGAGTATACAGCAGCAGTGCTGCAGAACCTGTTGCAAAGCCTGCAACTATCAAAATTGATACAAGCAGCAGCAACAAGAAAAGAGGATGGGACCCGACTGACCCGGACGCAGCCAATCCTTATAACAAGCCTGTATCATCAAAATTCTTTTCCGATGCACAGGGTGTTGTAGAGGAACTTGACGACTAAGGAGAAAAAATATGAGCACTAACGTAAAAACAGCAAAAGAGAACAAAGGTCTTTACGAAGTACGCAATATCGTTGATCTCAGAGACATGATAGACCAGTCAAAGGACCTTTTTGGTAAAGAGGCTGCTTTCAAACTGAGAAATAAAGACGGTTCATACAGAACAGTTACTTTCAACGAGTTCCATGATGACATTACCGCTCTTGGTACAGCTCTTGCATCTATGGGACTTCAGGGTAAACACATTGCCATAATGGGGGATAATTCATATAAGTGGTGCGTGTCTTACCTTGCAATCGGAACAGGTATAGGTGTTATCGTTCCTATCGACCGTGAACTTCCGTTTGAGGATGTTGAAACAATCATTAAGGAATCTGAGACATCATGTCTCATTATTGATAAAAAACACTATGCAAAGTTCCTTCTCGTATGGCCACAGCTCATCGAAGAGACAGGAATCACAATTATCCTCATGGAGGAAATTGAAGGCGAAGATGCTTTAGTTTTTGACGAAGTAGTTGATAACGGTCGCAAGATGGTAGAGGCAAAGGATGTAAACTATGTTGCTTATCGCAACAATCCTATTGACCCTGATGCCATGGCTGTAATTATCTTTACTTCCGGAACATCAGGCAGAGCAAAGGGAGTTATGCTTTCACAGCGCAACCTCTGCTTCGTTGTAATGTCCAACTCTATGGTTGCAAAGACAGGACCGGGAGATGTATTCCTCGACGTTCTTCCTCTTCACCATACATTTGAATGCTCACTTGGCTTCCTTGAGCCTGTTTATAACGGCGTTTGCAACGCCTTCAACACAAGCCTTCTCCGTCTCCAGAGAGACATGCAGGAGGTTCAGCCTACAATCATCTTCACTGTTCCTCTTTTAGTTGAGAAGCTTCATGACAAGATTCTCAAGACTGTAGAAAAAGAAGGCAAACAGCAGAAGTTTGAGATAGGTAAGAAGATCGGTAACGTTACCAACAAACTTGGCATGAAGAGCGTTAACAGAAAGCTCTTCAAAGATGTCCATGAACAGTTTGGCGGAAACATGAGACTCTTCATCATCGGTGCTGCAGGAATCAAGCCTGAAGCTGCCGCTGACTTCAATCTCTTCGGTATCGGTTCTTATCTTGGATATGGCCTTACAGAGTGTGCTCCTCTTGTTTCATGTAACCACGATAAACTTATGACTTTCGACACAGTAGGTGAACCTATTCCTGGCGTTGAAATCAAGGTTATCGACATGAACGAGGAAGGCATCGGCGAAGTTTGTGTAAAGGGACCAAACGTAATGCTTGGTTACTACAAGAACGAAGAGGCTACAAAGGAAGTAATCGATGAAGACGGCTGGCTCCACACAGGTGACCTTGGTCTTATCGATGACAGAAACTGCCTTAAACTCACAGGCCGTGCTAAGAATGTTATCGTAACCAGAAACGGTAAGAACATTTATCCTGAAGAACTTGAGGACAAACTCAACCGTAACCCGTTCATCGCTGAGTCAATGGTAGTTGGTAACGACGATGATGAGGAAGAGGGAACAGTAGTAGAAGCTAAAATTTTCCCTGACCTCAAGGCTATCGATGAGTACTTGAAGAGCCGTCGTAAAGATACTCCTGAAAACAAGGAGAAAGCTGAAAACGAGGCTGTAAGAAAAGAAGAAATCGAAAAGATTATCAAGGAAGTAGTAAAAGAAATTAACAAGCTTCTTCCAAGCTATAAGAACATCAGACAGGTAACCGTAAGGGAACAGGAGTTTATAAAGACTACTACTCAGAAGGTTAAGCGTTATGCCAACATGGACAACGACAAGGTAAAGCCGGAAACCGAAGAAAAGGCAGAGGCTGAAACAAAGTCTGAACAGTCTGTTGATGCAAACGAAGAAAACAAGGAGAACTGATAGTGACAACTCGCGGAGATTTTTCAATTAATCTGCCAAGATTTGACTATATGTGCCAGAAGAATACTTTTACAGGAAGTTACGGTTCATTTCGCTACAAGGTTTTTCCTGAGAAAAAGGATGAAATTGACACCGTAATAGTTGCAGCCTGCTATGAAAACAACTGGTTTGAAGTGGAAGATGAAAAC
>X77_Onager__coassemble_34_pt1 | contig 15418 bp, 12 predicted proteins | sample X77_Onager__metabat2_low_PE_001 | metagenome-assembled genome bin X77_Onager
CTTCAGCTCGATAAAACCCTTGCTCTCGGAGAATGTAGAGAGATAAATGATAACGAGTTGCACAATGTCTTTGTAAGAAGTTAACTAACAAGGAAATATTTTTTTAGTAGAATTTATTAGTTTTAATCAATAAATGGTTGTATTTTCTTTTGGCGTTGTGTATTATGGATAATGACAAGACAAGTAAATTGTGAAAAAAGCACATACAGTGATTTTTTAGATAGGAGGCTTATCATGTCCAACAGACTTTTTCAGGGTGTAATTCACCAGATGCGTGACGCCATAGACAGAACTGTAGGCGTAATTGACGAAAGTGGCACAATCATATCCTGTAGTGAGCTTGAAAGAATTGGTGAGCAGAATAAAGCGCTGACATACAACATATTCTCAACAAATGAACCGGTTCAGCTTGACGGAACCACATATCTTTCATTTGATTCCAGACTCAGACATGAATATGCAATATTCGTAGACGGCGATGATGAACTTGCTATCAAATATGCAAGAATTCTTTCTGTTTCCTTTGGAAGCATTAAGCAGTTCTATGATGAGAAATATGACAGAAGCAACTTTGTGAAGAACGTTATCCTTGATAACATCCTTCCGGGCGACATTTATATTAAAGCTCGCGAGCTTCGCTTTAACAGCGACGCTACAAGAGTAGTGCTTCTTATCAGAATCCTCGGCAACGAAGATTCAACCATTTACGATCTCATCCAGAATCTCTTCCCTGACAAGAACAAGGACTTCGTTATCAACATCAACGAAAAGGACATTGCTCTTGTTAAAGAGGTTAGCAGCGACGTAGAATCAAAAGACCTCGAGAACCTTGCACACTCAATCTGTGATGCTTTGAGCTCAGAGTTCTTCAGCAATACTCAGGTCGGAATCGGTACAACAGTAGTTGGACTCAAAGACCTTTCACGTTCACTTAAGGAGGCTCAGGTAGCTCTCGAAGTAGGTAAGGTATTCGACACCGAAAAGGATATCATCAGCTACGATAACCTTGGTATCGCAAGACTTATTTATCAGCTTCCTACAACTCTTTGTGAAATGTTCCTTTCAGAAGTATTCAAGAGAGGCTCAATCGACAGCCTTGATCAGGAAACTCTCTTCACAATCCAGAAGTTCTTTGAAAACAACCTCAACGTTTCCGAGACTTCACGAAAGCTTTTCGTTCACAGAAACACTCTTGTTTACAGACTTGAAAAGATAAAAAAGATTACAGGTCTTGACCTTAGAGAGTTCGATGATGCCATCGTATTCAAAGTAGCTCTTATGGTTAAGAAATATCTCGATTCCTGCCCAACAAAATTCTAAAAAAGTTACAAAAGAGTAACGAAATTTTGAATGAAATGTGATATAATACCTGTCGGAGTATTTTTATATACTCCGATGGGTATTTTTGTTTTTAGCGAGATTAATATATAAAAACGTCAGGAGAACGATAAGCGTGATAGAATTTAGAAATGTTTCCAAGGTTTATGACAATGGAACCGTTGCGCTGAAGGACATTAACCTTCGTATCAACAGAGGCGAATTCGTCTTTATCGTTGGTGCATCCGGTGCAGGTAAGAGTACATTCCTTAAGACAATCATGAGAGAGGAAGTGCCAACTTCCGGTTCAATCATGATTAACAGTTATGACCTTACAAAGATGTCTAAGAAGGAGATTCCTTACTACAGAAGAACACTTGGTATTGTGTTCCAGGATTTCCGTCTTATTCCAAAAATGACAGTATACGATAACGTGGCATTCGCTATGAGAGTTATCGGTGCAAGTGAAAAGGAAATCAGAAAGAGAGTACCATATGTTCTTACTCTCGTAGGTCTTCAGGACAAGGCAAGATCTTATCCTAACGAGATTTCCGGTGGTGAGCAGCAGCGAGTTGCTCTCGCAAGAGCTCTTGTAAACAATGCGAATACCATTATCGCAGACGAGCCTACAGGTAACGTTGACCCTGAGATGAGTTATGAAATTATGGAACTCCTCAACCGTATCAACGAAAATGGTACAACAGTAATAATGGTTACTCATGAACATGAACTTGTTAAGCAGTTCAACCACAGAATTGTTGTTATCGATAACGGTGAAATTATTACCGACATGGCTGACGGTGGTGTTCTTCAGTACGATGTTAAGACCGGCTACCAGCCTGTTCCAAACATTACAACAATGAAGACAATTACATTGAACAGCCTCAGTGTTAATGAGGAACCTGAGGAAGACTTACAGAAAGTTCCTTCTTCAATTTCTTCTATTGATACTGACGATGTCCTTAAGGATCTGGACTTTGAAAACGTGGATTACAGCAAATATTTTGAAGATATTGCTACCTCACCGGCAACAGAATCCGAACCGGTTGTAGAAACTAAGGAAGAAGGTGACTCTGCAAATGTCTAAGACTAAAGAAAAAACAGCTGCTAAAGCTCCTGCAAAGGCAAAGAAAAAGAGCACCTCATTAAACCTTGGTTATCTTACAAGAGAAGGTGTAAGAAACGTATGGTCAAACAGACTTATGTCTGTTGCATCTGTTGCAGTACTCATGTCCTGCCTTATGCTTATCGGTTGTGCATTCCTTCTTTTTGCAAACATTGACCTCGCTCTTGAAAGCGTTCAGAGCCAGAACGTTATTATGGTTTATCTTGAGGATGATATTACTGAAGAACAGATTAATACTGTTGGCCAGGATATCAGAATGATTGGCGATGTTGACTCCGCCGAATTCGTTTCCAAGGCAGAAGCTTATGAGAATCAGCTTAAGAGTCTCGGTGACGATGCAAACCTTATGGAAGGCCTTGATGAGAATCCACTTCCGGATGCTTATCAGGTTAACCTTAAAACCCTTGATAATTATGACACTGTTACAGGCAGTCTCAAGGCTATCGCTCATGTTTCCAGCGTTCGCGGAAACAGCGACCTCGCTCAGCAGGTTAGACAGATCAGAAGAGCAGTATCATTTATCAGCGTTGGCATGATTATTATGCTTCTTGCAGTTTCACTCTTCATTATTGCGAATACTGTAAGAGTTACAATGTATAACAGAAGACTTGAAATCAGCATCATGAAAGCCGTTGGCGCAACAAACTGGTTTGTTCGCTGGCCTTTCATCATCGAAGGTATCATAATCGGTATCATTTCAGGTATTCTTTCAGCGGGCCTTGTATTTGGCATTTACAACCTGACTATCAGTTCTCTTGGAGATATCTTCCAGGTACTTGGCGGTCAGGCAGTGGCATTTGGCAAGTATGCTGTCCCAATGCTTGTTTCATTTGTACTTGTTGGTATCCTTGCAGGTTCCGTTGGTTCAATTGTTTCGATGGCAAGATACCCCAAGGAACAGGAAGGAAGTGTAGTAACAAATGAGAACTAATACTTTTGTAAGAAAGTTACTCTCATTGGTTCTTACACTCGCTATTAGCTTATTTGTATTTTTACCTTCGGGAGTTACTCCTACAGCATTTGCTGCTTCAAAAGCCGAGATTGAACAGAAAATCGATGAACTCGACAATAAAATTGAAGCCAGCCAGGAAAAGATAAAAGAGAACGATAAAAAGATAGATTCTGCTTCAAGTTCTGCAAGTGAACTTCAGAGCCAGGTTAATGCCGTTCAGGCACAGCTAGATGCCTACAATCAGAAGATTGACCTTCTTAATCAGCGTATAGCTGCTCTAAATGCCGAGATTTCCAAGACAGAAAGCGAGAAGGTAAAGAATGAAGCCAAGATGGCTGAGCAGAAGGAAACAATTTCCATAACTCAGCAGGCTCTTGCTCAAAGACTTAGAGCAATGTACATTTCAGGTAACGTTTCAAACCTTGTGATTTTGCTCGAAGCAGACAGCTTCACAAACTTCCTTAATCGTCTCGAACTTGTTTCTCGAATTGCAAGACATGATAATGACATTATCAGCACACTCAGAGATGAGATTTCTGAATATGAAGCAATAGAAGCAAAGCTCGAAGAACAGGAAAAACGTCTTGAGGAAGATAAAGCAGGCATTGAATCTTCTAAAGCTCAGGAACAGGACGCCAAGTCTGAAATCGTGAGCAGCAAAAAGGTTCTTGACCAGAAGATGAGTACACTTAATAACTACATCAGCGGTCTTGAGTCAAACAGTAAGGAACTTCAGAATTACATCACAAGTGCCAGACAGCAACAGCAGGCTTATATGAATCAGATTAATGCTCAGCTTGCTCAGAGTTCTTCTACAGGTACAGGTACACCATCAGGTGACATGATCTGGCCTGTTGCAGCATCAGGTTCATATATTTCTTCCGGCTACGGTTCAAGATGGGGAACAACCCATTATGGTATTGATATCACTCATGCCAATGGTGGTTCCAACTCTGTTCCGATTGTTGCATCTGCATCCGGCGTTGTTAAGATTTCAAGTAACGCATGCTCTCACAACTACAGAAAAGAAAGTAACTGTGGATGTAATGGCGGTTACGGAAACTATTGCGTAATCGACCATGGTAACGGTCTTCTTTCATACTACGGCCATATGGCTCGCAGCGTTGTGTCTGTAGGTCAGCATGTTGAACAGGGTCAGCTTGTAGGATATATGGGATGCACAGGTTATTCAACCGGTCCGCATCTTCACTTTGAAATCCGAGTAAATGACGGTTCATCAAGATCCGTTGCGGCAAGAAACCCACTTAACTATGTTCGCCAGCCATAACAAAAATTATCCCCGCTTTTAAAGCGGGGATTTTCTTATAGATAAAAGGCCGTCCAAAGAAGTCTTTAGACGGCCTTTTACCTTTGTAAGTGTATGTTTTGGGGAACATCACATTAAGTGATGTCTAAACCATAATTAGCCAAGGAACGGGAACTCAAGAACGTGGCTTGGAATTGTGAAGTTAACATAGTTAACCGGTTTTTCCTGTCCTTCGAAATGCATCCATCTTGTGATTTCAACAATCTTTTCAGGCTTCTCAAGGCTGAACTCCTGAATATCAACAAGTGATGCTTCTCTTACCTTGATAGAACAGTCAAGCTTGTTGATTGGTGTGTCAAGGTTGGTGAGAAGGTTGTGGGCAAGTGAAGATTCAAGATCCTTCTGGTCAAGCTTTGAGAATGCGAGAGGGGTGTAGTAGTTGTGCTCTACGCCGAGAACAGTTCCTTCTGCACATCTGAGACGCTTGATGTAATAAAGCTCTGTGCCTGCAGGCCAGATTGACATAAGGTCTTCGTCGCCTTCAGAAACAATAATCTTCTTGTGCTCAACAACTTTGTTCTTATCTTCAATGCCAACGTGCTTAAGGATGAAACTGAGGGAAAGGAGAGGCTCCAGTCCGTAGTAAATGCTTCTTTCGTTTACAAATGTACCAACGCCCTGAATCTTGTAAATGGTGCCTTCTGCTTCAAGCTGAGCAAGAGCGGCACGAACTGTTGCACGACCAACATTTAAAGTATCCATGAATTCGTATTCGGTTGGAAGCTGTGAATGAGGTGGATATTTTCCGGAAATAATGAGTTTTAAGATGTAGTCTTTAACATACTCGTACAGTGTTGCGGAATTGTCGCGTTTTGCCATAAAAAGGCCTCCCTTTGATTAATAAACACCAATTCGAGTATATAAGATTGTTTGAAAATTGTCAATAAAAACAGGACAACATATCGAACCCGTATATGGATTTGACAGATAAATGCTATTTGTTTATGCATCTTTTTGGACGTTGTCTCCGAAAAGGGCAGTCAGCTGTTTTACGTATTTTTCTGTATCTTTGATAAATGAGTCTGTTTTAAAGCTTGGATTACCAATCTCGGACTGAATGACTATTCCATCTGAGATCAGCATTACCAGCCAGGCGATGTATTCCGGATCGATGCCTTGTATTCTTTCTGCAACCTTTGCGGAAATGATTTTCTGGAATTTGTTGTAACGTTCTATCAGCTTGTCCTGGAGTTCTTTGTTTCCGACGCATGCGTTGTATATGAGATGCATGCGGGGACCGGTTTCCAGGATTGCTCTTTCAATAACGTATTTGACAAGGCGGTGGATAGATGTATCTTTTTCCTTGTTTTCTGTCCACTTAATAAAGTCATTCCACTGCTGCTCGAGGTATCGGTCCGTTATGTCGAGAAGGATATCTTCCTTTGCTTTGTAATGATAATAAAGAGTACCTTTTGATATTCCTGCGCTTGTTGCTATGTTTGCCAGAGATATGTTGTCGATGGTGTCGTTTATTAAAAGAAATTCGGTAGTGTCTAAAATAATATCTTTAACATTATCTTTGCGTGGAGCTGCCATATGTATTGCCTCCTTTGATTGACTATGTACTTATATTATAGTATAATATTATCAGTCGGTCAACCGACCGACTCGTAAAAATGACTGAAAATAGTGAAATGAAAGAAGGTGCCGTGATTGTCAGAAATCGATAAGATTCAGAAAAAGCTGGACAAGAAATACGGCGGAAAGGTTAAGGCGTCTTTTGACGGTAATTGCATAAGACTCACTGGTGAACTTGATACCTGGGCAGATATTTGCAAAGCCGGTCAGATGTCGGTCTCCAAAGATAAGAGAAATATTCATGTCGTAAACGATATTGCTCTTAAGGGCGCCGAGCTTGTTAAGATGAAGGTTCCATCCTTGAAGGACGATGCAATTGATGGCAGAAAGCCTGATGTTCTCGTAATAGGCGGAGGTATCTCAGGATGTGCAATTGCGAGAGAGCTCTCAAAGTGGAATCTTGATATTTTACTAGTTGAAAAAGAGCCTGACTTTGCTCTTGCCGCTTCCGGCAGAAATGACGGTGAAGTCCACGTAGGTGTTGATCTTTCAAAGGGCAGCTTAAAACAGAAGTATGTCCTTCTTGGTAACCGAATGTACGATGAGGTCTGTAAAGAACTTGATGTACCTTTCAGACGCATTGGACAATATGCGTGCTTCACTCAGCCTTATTTAAGACCTGTGATTGAAGCTCTTGTAGCATACAGGCGTTTCCATGATGGCGTTACAGACGCCAGAGTGGTTGGAAAGAAAAAGCTTCTTTCTGAGAATCCTACCTTTAACAAAGATTTTAAATTTGCAATGTATAACAATCTCGCAGGTGTTGTTTCCCCATACAACCTTACTATTGCTTATGCCGAGAATGCTTATGCAAACGGGGTGGAACTCTCAACCAATACAGCCGTTCTTTCCATGGATGTATCCGAAGGAGAAATCCTTTCGGTTAAAACAAATCGCGGTGTGGTTTATCCGAAGATTGTTGTCAATGCTGCAGGCGTATTTGCAGATGAGGTTGCAGAAATGGCGGGAGACCGCTTTTATAGCATTCATCCAAGACGCGGTACTGACAGCATACAGGATGTCAAGTCCGGAGATATTATTGATACCATTGCCTCAGTAATGATTATTAACAAAGAGTATCTGACCAGCCACTCAAAGGGTGGCGGTATCATGAAGACGATACACGGAAACATCCTTACAGGACCTGATGCTGTTGAGTGTCGTGAAAAAGAGGATTATTCCACAAGACCTGACAGCATTAAAAGAGTATACGACAAGCAGAAAACAACTGTTCCGCTTGCAAGTGAGAGAGATATTATCACTTACTTTACTGGCGTTAGAGCTCCTACTTATGAAGAAGACTTTGTAATTGAGTGGGGTAGAGATTGCAGAAATCTCTATCATGTCGGCGGCATCCAGTCGCCGGGCCTTACTTCTGCACCTGCTTTTGCAAAAGATGTCGCAAAAGCTGTGGCAGATCGTTTGTCAAAGACAATGCTTGTTACAAAGAATGCTTCTTTCAATCCTAACAGAAAAGGAATACCGGAGCTTAATAAAATGTCACCTTCAGAAAGGGCGAAGAAAATCGCAGAGAATCCTGATTATGGCATCATAATCTGCAGATGCGAGGAAATTTCCAGGGGCGAGATAATTGATGCCCTTAACAGTCCGGGATGTCCGCCGACAATAGACGGCGTGAAGAAAAGAGTGAGACCGGGAATGGGACGCTGCCAGGGTGGTTTCTGTTCACCACTGGTTGCAGGCATCATTGCCGAGCATGAAGGTATTCCACTGGATGAGGTCAGAAAATCTTCTGACGAATCCGTTCTCCTTTATGGCGAGACCAAGGGAGGTGAGTCCGTATCATGATGACAGATGTACTTGTTATTGGCGGCGGTCCTGCAGGGCTTGCAGCAGCAATTGAGGCAAAGAAGAATGGAGCCGATGTTGTGCTGATAGAAAGAGAAGCACGACTTGGCGGAATCCTTAAGCAGTGTATTCATGACGGATTTGGCCTGGTTCGCTTTAAAGAAAAGCTTTCCGGACCGGAATATGCTGAAAGCTTTATTGATGAGTTCAATGAGCTGAAAATAAAAACATATCTTCAGACCTTTGTTACCGCTGTTGAAAAAACCGGGTATGGTTTCAAGGCAACCGTAGTAAACAGAGATGGCGTTGAAGAGATTGAAACCAAGTCTCTGATCCTTGCTACAGGATGTCGTGAAAGAACTGCCAAACAGATCAGCATTCACGGTACGAGACCTGCCGGAGTGTTCACAGCAGGAACGGCACAGCACTTTATCAATCTTTTAGGCCAGCTGCCTACAAAGAAATGTGTAATACTCGGCTCGGGCGATATCGGCCTTATTATGGCAAGAAGACTCACCCTTGAAGGTGCTGAGGTGCTTGGCGTTTATGAGGCAAAGCCAACTCCGTCCGGACTTACAAGAAATATTCATCAGTGTCTCAACGACTACAATATTCCTCTTTATCTTTCCCACACTGTTTCAAGAGTGTTCGGTGATGACAGACTTGAGGCAGTTGAAATTGTAGAGGTTGATGAAAAGATGCAGCCAATCGCAGGAACAGAACAGAAAGTAGAGTGCGATGCACTGATTCTTTCGGTAGGACTTATTCCTGAAAATGAGATTGCGGAAAAACTCGGTGTAAAAATTGATCCTAGGACAAAGGGTCCACTTTGCAATTCCGATCTTATGACTTCTGTTCCGGGTGTCTTCTCATGCGGTAATGCACTTCACGTAAACGACCTTGTTGATTACGTGTCTGAAAGTGCAGAAACAGCAGGTAAGGCTGCAGCTGCATTTGCCAAAGAGAAAAAAGACGCAAAAGAAGTTCCTCTGACAGCGTCTGACAATATTCTTTACATTGTTCCTCAGAAGATTGACGTTGATTCAAAAGAGGAAACCATAGTTTACTTCAGAAGCAACAGAGTTCTTGATAAGAGCGTGTTAAAGATCAGAAAACAGGATGGTACAGTCCTTTTCGAAAAGAAGTATCAGTTCCTGAGACCGCCTGAGATGGAAAGAATAACTCTTGATTTCTCAAAGTTCGGCCTTGGTTTAGATGATACTCTGACAGCAGTGGTAGAGGAGGTAGACAAGTAATGGAACAAACAATAGTCTGCATTACCTGCCCTAGAGGCTGCACAATGACGGTTAACAGAAATGGCGATGAAATAACGGTTACCGGTAACTCCTGCAAACGCGGCGAGGCGTTTGCAAAGGCGGAACTTACTGATCCCAAGCGTACAATCTGTTCAACTGTGAAAACTGCATTTAAAGAGGCTCCCGTGGTACCTTGCAGAGTATCCTGCGATATCCCAAAGGACAGAATCTTTGAGTGCATGGAAGAAATAAACAAAGTTCTCCTTACCGAAAGAATGGGCAGAGGAGACGTAATAATAAGTAATGTTCTTGGAACGGGAGCAGATGTTATCCTGACTTCCAACATCCTGAAATATTAAAGAATAAAAAGGAGTTTTAATCATGGCATACAAACCTTATGATGGCTTTGAACCAAAATGGATAAAAGACGTGGCACCGAGCGATTCATATCGTTCAATCTTCCGCTGGGGTGACCCTGGACACTTCAAGTTCCCTAAGGAATCTCTTTACAATATGATTAAAGATCGTCTTGAGCTTACAGATGAAGCATTTGATCATTATCACACAGGTGACGACGCTTACCTTGGCTTTGAGAAAGTAGACCTTGGTGAAGAATATGCTCCAAAGATGGCAGAAGAACATCTTGAATTCTTCAAGAGCATCTATGGCGACGACTGGTCACAGTCAGACTATGACCGTCTTTCAGTTGCTTACGGTCAGACAGCGTATGACCTTTACAGAGTTCGTGAACGTCAGTTTGACAGCCTTCCTGATCTCGTAGTTTATCCTTCAGAGTCTTCTCAGATTGAAAAGACAGTAGTTTACTGTGCTGAGAATAATATTCCTCTTTATGTCTATGGCGGCGGTTCATCTGTTACCCGCGGCGTTGAACCAATCAAGGGTGGTATTTCTCTCGACATGAGAAGAAAGTTCACAAGAGTTCTTAACTTCAATGAAACAGACCAGACTATTACTGTTCAGACAGGTATGTCAGGTCCTGATCTTGAAGCTCACCTTAACAATGCAGTTGCTGAGTTCGGCGCAAAGAGAGCCTATACATGCGGTCACTTCCCACAGTCATTTGAGTATTCATCAGTTGGCGGCTGGGTTGTAACAAGAGGCTCTGGTCAGAACTCAACATACTACGGCTGTATTTCAGATATGGTAATGCAGCAGAAGTATGCAACTCCTATCGGACAGATTCTTACATCTCCATACCCACGTGAAGCTACAGGTCCAAACCTTGGTCAGATTATGATGGGCTCAGAAGGCACATTCGGCGTTCTTACAGAAGTAACACTTAAGGTTCGCAGATTTATGCCTGAGAACAGACTTCGCTTCTCATATATGTTCAAGACATGGGAAGATGCAATGGACTTCGCTCGCGAAGCAATGCAGTCAGAAGCAGGTTTCTCATCAGTATTCCGTCTTTCAGATCCTGAAGAGACAAATATGATGCTCAGACTCTACAATGTTGATGAAACTCCACTTGAGCCGGTACTTGACAAACTTGGCTACAAGGATATGGAGCGTTGTCTCTTCCTTGGTTTCACAGATGGCGAAAAGGGCTACAGCATCAACGTTTACAGAAAGATTCTTCAGATTGCTCTCAAGCACCATGCTCTTCCTCTTACAGGCTATGTATGCAAGAGCTGGGAAAAGGGAAGATTCGACGACCCATACCTTCGTGATTCCTGCCACGACTTTGGCGTAATCATCGATACAATGGAATGTACTGTAAACTGGTCCAATATGGCTCAGGTTCACAGAGATGTACGTGCCGTTTGCCACGCACGTCCAAATACAGTTGTTACAACTCATATGTCACACTGCTATCCACAGGGTGCAAACCTTTACTTTATCTTCATTGCGAAGATTGACAATGCTGCAGAGTTCAAAGAGTATCATGCTTCAATTCTTGATGCTATTCAGAAGTCCGGCGCAGCAATGTCTCATCACCATGGTATTGGTAAGCTCTTCGCTCCATGGCTTGAATCATCTCTCGGTGAAAATGAATATGGCGTAATCAGGACTCTCAAAGAGTACTTCGACCCTAATTACACAATGAACCCTGGTGGAACAATCGGTCTTGACCTCACAGAAGAGGAAAAGAAGCGTCTCCGCGTTGGTTATCGTGATTGCGCTAACGACTGATCTGAAAAAACAGAAAAATTACAGAAAATATGCTGCGAAGTCTGCCAAAATACGGCAGACTTCGTTATTTTTATGCACAAGTTTTGCGAAATGGTACAACGAAAACGCCACATAATAGACTTGAAAGTGACAAAATATTAAACAAATTGTGAAACTATACGCATATAGTCTATTATCAAAACGACGAAAATCGCGCAAAATGGGCAAAAATGGGGATTAGGAAAAACAGTTTATGTTGTTTGATAAAAATGGGTTGACCGAATATTGCTATACTAGTATAATCTATTCCATCTGAAAGAATGTCAAAAAAATAACATATGTTTTGGCGCAAAAGGAGTATTAATAAATGAAACTTGAAGACATTATTCTTAAGATTGCAGATGCCGGCGAAGCAGGCAGAATCATTAAGAAGGGTGCCGGTATGGCAGCAGGCGGACTTGAATCCGTTGTATTCCCACTTATCATTCCAACTCAGAATGTTCTCGAAGGTGCAGGAACAAGCTACAGAACTGCAGAGATGCTTAAATGCGCAGGAGGAAACAAGGCTCTTGTTGTAACAGATGCATTCCTTAATAAAATTGGTGTTCTTGATCAGATGAAGCAGGGCTTCGAAGATGCAGGATTCCCATACGTTGTCTTTGATGGCGTAGAACCAAACCCATCAATTGAAAATATCGAAGACGCATTCGCTCTTTATAGATCAGAGAACTGTGACTGCATCGTAGGTTTTGGCGGCGGTTCAGCAATGGACGCTTCAAAGGTTGTAGGCTGCCGTGTTGCAAAGCCTGATATGACTTGTGCTCAGATGGGCAGACTCATGGGATACTTCCCTGTAACACTCCCGGGTTTTGCTAAGACACCTTACACAATTGCTATTCCTACAACAGCAGGTACAGGTGCTGAGTCAACAGTTGCTGCCGTAGTTTCCGATCATGCAGCAGATAAGAAATATACTGTTACCGATATTGCAATGAGACCAAACATGGTTATTCTCGATGCTTCTCTTGCAACAGGCCTTCCTGCAAGATCAACTGCTGTTACTGCAATTGATGCAGTATCTCATATGGTTGAAGGCTATATTTCTTACGGCCATAACCCACGTGCTGATGAATGGTCAATCAAGGGTATCCGTCTTGTGGCTGAAAACATTCAGAAGGCTATAGACAATGGAGCAGACCTTGAAGCAAGACAGAATCTTGCTACAGCTGCTTACTATGGCGGACAGGCTCTTAACACATCAACAACAGGCTACATTCATCCTTTCTGCCATAAGATTGGTGCAAAGTATGGACTTGTTCATGGTCGTTGCATTGGCGCAGTAATGCCTATTATTCTTGAAAACTATGGTTCTGTTGTTGAAGACAGACTTGGCAAGCTTGCTCGTGAGACAGGTATTGCCGATGCCAATGCCACTAATGCACAGGCTTCAAAGCAGTTTATCCAGTGGGTACGAGACTTCGATGCAAAATACGGCATTGACCCATACATTCCTGAAATCAGAGATGAGGATCTTGATGAAATCGCTGATTCCATCATGGTAGAAATCTTCGTTTACCCTAATAAGAAGTGCTATACAAGAGATGAAATCAAGGCTCTTCTTAAAACCATTCGTGGTGACCATAAGTAATCCGGTAAACACAGCGATAAAAACCGCTACAGTACAAGCTGTAGCGGTTTTTGTTATATTTTTAATTAAATTGCGCTTGAGCAATTTATAGTGTAAAATATTCAGTAAGTTATTTTTGATAAATTTATTTAGAATTCAGGTGAAATTTTGGAACCTATATACGTAACAGGACATAAGAATCCGGACACTGACGCAATATGCTCTGCAATCGCATATGCTGCTCTTCGTAACTCACTTGGTGAAAAAGAGTATGTCGCATCCAGAATCGGAAACCTTAGTGACGAAACAAAAAATGTTTTAAAGAAATTTGGTGTTGAAGCACCGGTTCTCATTAATACCGTCAGAACTCAGGTTAAGGACTTAAACTATGATAATCCACCGGCACTTAACAAGTCGGCAACAGTATTCCGCGCCTGGGATACTCTTAAGTCACTTAACTCTATCGCAGTTATCCCGGTTGTTGATGATGACGAGAAGCTCTTTGGTATGCTTACATCATCCGACATTGCCAAATTTGCAATGAAGACAGTAGGAGACCCTTGCATCAGCGATCTTCCTATTTACAATCTTCTCTCCGTTCTCGAAGGACAGATTGTGAACAAGGTGGAAAACATTCCGGAAGAGATTTCCGGTGAGCTTTGTGTGGCTCTTCCTTCTTCCGAGGACGGCCTTAAATATGCTGAACCGAACAAGATTGTCATTTGCGGACAGCAGATGGAGACTATACTCGATGCTGTAAAAGCAGGCGTAAAAGCAGTTGTTGTTTGCGAATCAGAAATCACTGATGAAATCCGCAACATTGAATCAGATACTGTTATTATTGCGACTCCTTTCGATGCTTACAGAGCCTCCAGACGTATCATGCTCGCTATCCCAATCGAGAGAATCAGTACAAACGAAAACGTTATCAGCTTTAATCTTGATGATTACATAGATGATGTTGAAGAAGTACTTCTTAAGAAACGTTTCCGTGCATATCCTATCATCGACGATGAGAGACATGTTATCGGTACAATTGGACGTTTCCACCTTATTAAGCCAAAACGCAAGAAGGTAGTTCTTGTTGACCATAACGAGATGTCACAGTCTGTTCCGGGCCTTCAGCAGGCAGAAGTGGTTGCAATCATCGACCACCACAGAATAGGTGATATTCAGACCAATGGCCCTATCGCATTCAGAAATGAGCCTCTTGGCAGCTCTGCAACAATCGTTGGTAAGATGTATCAGGAACTCGGCGTAATGCCATCCAAAAAGATTGCCGGCATGATCTGTTCAGCTATTCTTTCAGACACTGTAATGTTCAAGTCGCCGACTGCAACTGAAACAGATACAGCAATTGCTGAACGTATGTCAAAAATCGCAGGAGTAACCATTGAGGAAATCGGCGATACCGTATTCTCAGGCGGTGGCGGACAGAAGTCAGTTGAAGAACTTATTTTCACAGACTTCAAGGAATTCAAGATGGGCGAGAGCACAGTAGGCGTAGGCCAGTATACCTGCCTCAACTCAGAAAAGGTTGCTGCAAAGAGAGAGGAAATCCTCTCTGTTATGAAGGCAAAGAAGGAAGAAAACGGTTATCGTATGCTTCTCTTCATGCTTACAGACGTTATCAAAGAGGGAACAGAGCTCTTCTTCGTAGGTGATGAAGAGGTTTACGAGCAGGCTTATGGTGCAAAACCTGAAAACAATTCTGCTTTCCTTCCGGGCGTTATGTCTCGTAAGAAGGAAATCATTCCACCACTCTCAGAAATCTGGGGCTAAGACAATAATAAAAGCCACAGGGGAAACCCTGTGGCTTTATTTTTTTATATGGTGTGTTCATTAAGAATGATTGCTTCCGCAATGCGGATGCGGTCGACAGCGGCGGAAACAAGTCCGCCGGCAAAGCCTGCGCCTTCGCCGCATGGATAAACTCCGCCAAGATTTTCTTCACCGAGATAGCACTGGTAGAAATCGTCGCGGAGAATGCGCACCGGTGAGGATGAGCGTGTCTCCGGTGCCGTGAGAACGGCTTCGGGAAGGGCGAATCCTTTGAACTTTCTGTCCATCTGAATGAGAGCGTCAGCCATGACGCGGGTCACTCTTTCGGGAAGTACATTTCTTATATCGGTAGGATTGACACCTGTAGGGCATGACGGATTAACTGCACCCATTTTCTTTGATGGAGTGTTATTGAGAAAGTCTCCGACAAGCTGAGCATGTGCTGTATAGTCTTTGCCGCCCCATTCAAAAGCTTTCCTCTCCATGTCTCTCTGAAGCTCAAAACCTGCGA
>X77_Onager__coassemble_36_pt1 | contig 14987 bp, 11 predicted proteins | sample X77_Onager__metabat2_low_PE_001 | metagenome-assembled genome bin X77_Onager
GAACACGTGCATGCCCGAAGCGATAGCGGAGGAAATATAAACTGATTCCCTGCTGTCGTTAATGTAATTAACGGCTGTGTGTTCGGGAGCCATATTCGCAAGTACAGGAATCTGGATGGAAGCCGTTCCATTCAAAGGCACTACTTCCATTCCCTTAATGAACTGAATCTGATAAATGGTCATCTGGTCAGGCTTTGTTTCCATAACGTCATAAACGTCGGTATAAAGCGACTCTTCCGGAGTTATCTGACCAACGTAAAGGGTTACGTCATCCGGAACAGCCCCTCTGGGTACGGTAACAAATATTCCGGTTGCGCTGTCATAGAATCTCAATTCATCTGCGCTCACCTTTGAGACCTTAACCATAATTATTGCCTGTTCCAATGCATCGCAAGCCGCGTCGACCTCACCCTGAGGAGAGCTTGCGTTAATATCTTCGCTATTGTCAATTACTCCACCAAGGTTTGCAACGGCATCAGCTCCATACTGGCCAACTTCTGTGCCAATGTTTGAACTTGCCTCAGCATAGAGGTCGCGTGCCTCCTGCAAGACTTTATTAAACCTGGTAAGGTCTGATGGTTCTGTCTGTTGCTGCTGTCTGGCTGTTTCAAAAACTTCGTTAATCGATGCTATAAGAGCATTAATATCATTATCAGCCTCAACCTGAAGTTCCATTTTTATGGTTCCTTCTACCTGCGAATTGTACTGCTGAAGAAGGTTTGCGAGGTATTCGACATTTTCCCTGACATATTTTCCAGATGCCAGATCTGCCTCGCTGACAGAATTAAGGAAGTTCTGGACTTCGTCCCTTGTAGCGTTCCATGCAGAAACATCGGCATATGTCTGAACCTTGTACCTCATTGGGACAAATGAAAGACTCATGCTGCCGTCCTCATTTGGAGTGGCAGAGCGGAGGAACTGGTATTCGTCATATGCATGAGAGTCATAATATGCCTGCTCTTCTGCCGTAAACGGTGTGCGAAGATAGCCGGTATTATCAGGAGCAATTACACAGGTAATACCATTGTTGGCACGCATTCCGCGAAGGAATGCAAACTCATATGCCGTACCCGGCTCAAGATTAAGATTAATCTTCATTGTCCAGCCGATATCGTTATTCGGGTCGCGCTGCGAGTTACGTGATGGCAGAGCAACGAGACTTGAAAAATTGCTGATTCTTGTAAGTGCCGCACCGGAGGATTTCTTGCTGTAGCCAACAAGATACTGATAACCCGGTGTCGGGTTTCTGTCTGTTCCGGCAAACAGGCCTGACACATTGGTTGCGTCGACATAGTCGAGTCCGGAGTCGCTTCCGGTGTATTGAACCTGGTTGCCGAAGGCATCGGCAACGCCGGAAGACGCCGATGGTGTCCTGAACTTTGAGCTGAGCCAGTAAAGTCCACCGTCATTTGTCTGAACAAAGAATCCACGAGGGTTAAATGGGTTGTTACCGCTTCCGCTGGAGCCAAAATAAGTAACATCGGCAGAAACAAAGATGTTTAAAACACATGTGCAGATAATTGCAATTGCGGCAAGAACCGACACTAGTCTTCTTTTGACTTTCATATTAACCCTCCTTTGTGTTATATTTTCATTGTCGAAAAATTGTAAAGGCTTCGGTGACAGACAATGAAATGTTCAACTCGCCTTAAATGTACTACTCCAATTCTGGTAATACTTTTTATGCTTTTTAGCGCCTTACCGGCATTCGCAGCCGGTGACGGCGAATTCTCTTTAAAATCTTCCACCGTCGTAGACGGTGATTCAAACGTCCCGCTCAATGTTGTCATTCAGCTGGACTTTACCGGAAATGTCGACGACATCACGGTACTTCCTTATAACCGTAACTGCTTCCATCTGCTTGACAGCAATGGTCAGCCGGTTGAAATCCTTACGATTTTCCCTGACACTCAGATGCAGGACAATTATAAGGAGCAGGTGTTTATAACACCTCATGAAAGCCTGGTTCCGGGAAGCTCATATACTCTGGTCATTGATAAGACCCTGGTAACCAAAAAGGAAATGAAGCTTGACCGCCAGTATCAGATTCATTTTTCCACTACTGCAGATACAACTTACATCGAGCCTGTGCTTCCACAAGCACTCGACGACCTCAAAGATAATTATCTTACCTATGAAGGTGCTCTTCCGCTTCCTGAGATGGTAACCACCGCTGCTCCGGAATGGAGCGAGTCTTACCCGGGCGAAGCACCTCCTGAAACTGCAGAAGATGCAACTGTGGCTGAAACAGAGTCTGTGTCAGCCATGAGCTTCGCAAAGGAAGAGGCCAAAGGCTCTTCCGATGAGGACTCATCTGTTACATCACTCCTGCGAATCGCCGGAATCATCCTGTGCCTCAGCCTCCTCGGCTTTGGCGGATACTTTACCCTTTATAAGAATATTGGCAAGGACTAATGCATTTTCAGATGCGCTCTTTCGCTCATCAGCACTCAGTCCGTTTTCAGAAAACTTTTCTTTATACACCAGGTCGAGATACCTGGTGTATTTTTCTTTGTCTTCGCCAAAATCATCTGCGATTGAATACGGATCGTCAGGGAACTTCTTTCTGTTTCTGACCATCCAGCAAGCGCGAATGAGCTTAAGACCGCGATAAGTTGACTTGGCGGAATCTGCCTTTTTAATGGCTGTGATGATGTATCTGTAAAGAAGGAAAACTGCCAATGCAAGAAGAGCCATAACAGCAGCGATGATAAGAAGTACAATCAGTGCTTTTGAAAGCTTCAGTTTAGAGTCTTTTGCATTCTTAAGCTTGTTCTTTCCGGTATTAACATCGTCGTGGTAATACTGTTCGTCATTGAGAGTAAACTTTTCCTGTCTGGTTGTAGTATTGTCGTTTTCTTCCTTTGTAAGTGTGTAGAATCCCGGTGTTACCTCGACAGGAACAAAGCCGACGCCGTCAAGATAAATCTCTACCCAGGCGTGTGCTGAGCTGTCATATACATCGAAGTTGGAATTATCAACTGACATATAGCCTTCCATGTCGGCATAAGAGAGATAGTAACCCTCGACATAACGTGCCGGTACACCCGCTCTGCGGAACATAAGTGTCGCAAGAGACGCAAAGTAAGGGTCGTATCCTTCTCTGCTGTTAAGCGCAAAATGTACTAATGGATCGGCATTATATTCGCTAACCTCAGTGTTGTACTTGTAATTGGTTTCAAAGAACTGGCGAATGTAATATGTGATATCGGAAATCTGCTTGCCGTTGTAGGCATCGATATTGGTGGCAGCGAGCATGTCGCTATAGTGACCGTCGACGGAAAGGTAATTGTCATATACAAATGAGCGGTATGCCTTTTCCTCTTCGGACTGTACCATCTCAGTCGCAACAGAATTCATGATTCCGGAACTTGCGTAGTCATTGTAAAGGCAGACATAACTGTTGTAGGTATAGTTTCTCTGGCCTTTAAAGCCCTTTGATTTGAGGATTGTTTTAGTATAGTCGCTGTCATCGTTGACGTCAGGGATAATCTCATATGGAGTGATCAATACATCGCTCTTTTCGCCAACGTTTCTGATATTTACTGTGCTTATGGTTGCGGCGCTGCCGGTACGCGAAGCGTCAGCAGCGTACACTCTCGAGAGCTGCGCAATTTCGTAGAAATTGCGACTGTCGAGCCATTGGAAAATACCGAGGTATTTTCCGGTGTAGGCAGATACATCCAGGCTTTTCCATTCACCGTTAACAAATCTCTCTCCGACATACTGCTTGAAATATGCGGAACTCGGGTGCTGCATTGTGATGTTGAAAGCGACATTGTCTGTGAATTCTATGCTCTTTGCCTCTCTGAGATTGCCCTTCGGGAAATGAGCGATTTCCTCGTCGGTTTTCGGTTCGTAGCGCATGCTGTAAACCGCTTTGTCAGCGCGATCTCGGACTTTCGTCGCAAGCGGAAGACTTGAGAAGCTGGAGAGAATAAATGATGCGAGAAGCAGGAAGACGATGAGTGAACCTACAACCTGGCCGCTGAGTGATACCAGGCGATTAAGACCTGCATCGTTCTTTATTGAGCAGAGAACAATGATCATTGCAAAAACGACAAGCAATAAAAGTGCGTAAAGCAGTCTTGGACTGAGGCCGAAGAACATGCCGGCAAAAATCGGAATTGCTACCGTTATAGTTGTAAGAAGGATGTTTTTGTTCTTTGTATTAATTGCAAAAATTGCACCTGTAAGAATCTCGAGCAGGGAAATAAGACCCCTTGCCGGCGAACCGGTTACAGCGGTATCCCACACACCCGGCTTGCCAAATGCAAGTGGCAGGAAGGTAAGGCCGTTTTTGTTGTTTATTACTTCAATTACCTGATTGCTGACAGCCACAAAACCGGTTGAGAAAAAGTCGGCAAATATGAGCAACGCAAGTGCCACGATGAGTATTGCAAAATAAAGGCTGTAGCGTCCGATTTTTTTCACATAGGAAACTGAGCCGAATGCAATCGGTGCAAGAGCAGCGATTGCGACAGCCAGAGCTGTGGCAGGAATTTTTATCATGGTGAAGATGTTGAGCCAGAAAATTACATTAAGAACCAGAGCCATGGCCACTGTTATAGCCATAGCCTGGGTATTAACTTTTCTGTTGTTTGTCAACACTTCAAGTTTCATTGTTTTCCCTTATGCTTCGTATATTCTTGTTGGCTGATACTGAGCGGCTGCAAGGAGAGCCTCTTCATCAACCTGAGTTGTGATGTAAATCAATGTCGAGTTCGGATTTCTGTAGTCACTGATGAGATATCTTTCAAGTGACTGAGGGCCGTTCTGGCTGTAGCATGAACAGATAAGTCTGACTATTCCAAGTTCGCGTTCCTCTTCGTTTTCAATGTTGGTGAAAACGAATTCCTCAAGACCGCTGTCAAAGAAAGCCAGTGTATGCATAACACCCTGGGCAAGAAGTTCGCGGGATACGCCGGCTGCAACGCTTGCGCACTGTTCCAGTCTGTCCGGCTCGGCCTCAACCAGGTCTACAAGAACGATTGCAGAATAATTAAGCGGTTCACTGAACTCTTTGATTACAAGTTCATCTCTCTTGCCGCTTAACTTCCAGTTGATTGCCCTGATATCGTCACCCGGCTCATAGTCTCGGTAATCAAACACTTCAGATACATCTCGTCCGCGGTTGTTTTCCGAAAAGCGGATTGACTCACCTTCTGTTTCAGTTACAAACATCTGCGGGGCTTCAACGTCAATATCCGCAGGCATTACCACAACCGTATCCTCCAGCTGAACCTCTCTTTTGAAAGATACCAGCCTGAACAGGTCGAATATCTCAAAATCTTTTATGGTGAGATAAACCTGACCAATCTCTGACTCGGATACTTTGAGGTTTGCTTTCTGAACCTTTTTACCGGAGATGGTGGTTGCAAAAGGACTCTGAATGAAGCTGCCTGTCAGAGTATTCAATATGTTGATAGTGAATCTGGCATATGCGATTGTCGCACCGGAAGTGTTCTCAAATTCCAGGTAAACCGGAAGATCTTCTCCTTTTGTAACGACATCATCGGTAACCATACGCACTTTAAGTGCGTCTTTCGACCTGAAACACAAGGCCAGAGATATGATTGGAAGGATGATGGCTACCAGAAGAACCACAAGAGAAACCACATTGTTAATGTAGATTTCCGCTATTATCAGTGCGATTAAAAGTAGCGCATATCCTATCTGTCTACTTTTCATTCTTTCTCCTTATGGTCTTGGTGCCTGTGTATTCTTAACGATTTCCTGAAGGATTTCTTCTGCGGAAGTCTTGCTTACCTTCGCTTTTGGAGTAAGGATTACTCTGTGTGCGCAGACATCGGCGAAAAGTGAAGCTACGTCAGAAGGAACGACATAATCTCTCTCGTTGATAAATGCACATGCTCTTGCCATCTGAACAAGGCTTAATACGGCACGTGGGCTGGCGCCCTGTAAAATATCTGTATTGTTTCTTGTCTTCTCGCAGAGAGTAGCTGCATATTCGATAACCTCATCGTCAATGTGAACGTTGGCAACAGCTGCCTTCATATCGTTGATATCTTCAAGGGATGCGGCCTCTACTACGCTTTCGAGAGGGTTTGCGCCCTTTCTCTGCTTAACGATGTCTACCTGGTTTTCTATGCTTGGATATCCCATGGAGAGTTTGATCATGAATCTGTCGAGCTGAGAATCAGGGAGTGCATGGGTACCTGCACTTCCAAGAGGGTTCTGAGTAGCTATACAGATAAAAGGGTCCGGAAGCATATATGTTTTGCCATCTACTGTAATCTGAAGTTCTTCCATCGCTTCAAGAAGAGCAGACTGAGTTTTAGCAGATGTTCTGTTAATTTCGTCACCAAGGAAAAGGTTGCATGCAAGTGCGCCCTGCTTGTAAACAAAGCTGTCAGTCTCCTTGTTGTACATGGTGAAACCGACAAGGTCTGAAGCCATGGTGTCAGGAGTGAACTGTACTCTCTTGTAACGAAGGCTCATGGCTTTTGAAAATGCGAGTGCAAGCTGAGTCTTTCCGACACCCGGTACATCCTCCAGAAGTATGTGACCTCCTGCAAGAATAGCCATAAGGGTTTTGGTTATAACTTCGTCCTTTCCGACGATAACCTTTTTAACTTCATTAACGATTTCGAATGCTCTGTTTTCCATGAATCTCTCTCCATTTATCAAAAATTCGTTTTCGAACAATATACCGAATTATTATACCATATAAATGGTTTTACACGAAACGGCAAAACAAAAGAGGCTCCCCAAAAAGAAGCCTCTTTTTATCGTTTATTTTTGAGTTTTCATAACCTTTTTTACCGCCGGCATAACCGAGACAGCTATTGCTCCGACAATTGCACCTGTGATGAGTCCGGCTACTATAAGCACCGGCAGATACCATGTGAGTTTCATTGTTTTGACAATGATTGCCGCTGTCACAATCTGGCCTATGTTATGAGTCACACCACCGGCAATTGAAATGCCGATAAGCGAGAACCCCTCCACTCTGCTTATAAGCAGCATAACCAGGAAACTCAGTATGCCGCCTGCAAGGCTGTATGCCAGTGACATAGCATTGCCGAACAGCAGGCTTGAGAGGAAAATCCTGACCATTGAAATCAGGAATACGTCAACCGGCTTCAAGAACGTAAGGCCAAGCAAAACAACAAGGTTTGCAAGGCCAAGCTTTATGCCCGGCACTCCAAAGTTGAGCGGTATGAGGGTTTCCGCGTAACTGAAAATCATTGCAAGGGCCGTGAGTATTCCGCCATAGGCTACACGAGAAGATATATTGTTTTTCATCAGTATTCTCCTCCCCGTTACGATACTACGGCATCCGGTTCGGATGCTTTATCTTCGGTCTTCGGCGAAACCGCCTCGACCACGAGCTTATGCGGAAGGCAGACAATTGTCTGACCGGAGTGGCTGATCTTTGACTGGCTCATACAGTATTTGTCCGGACAGTCAGCCTCTATCATTTTAGCTTCTCCGCCACTTATCTGAACGACGTTGTGACCATGCTTTGAGTCAACAGGAACAGTTTTGTCTTCAGCAAGACTGTATGTTCCGATTACTTCACCGTCGAGGCGGATGACAACACTGCCCACCCCGGAGGTTCCGCTTTGAGAAATTTTAAATATTCCAAAGACTGCAGCCGCAAGTAAAAGTGCGGCTACGATAATGATCCAGTCTTTTTTCCTCACGGTCACAACTCCTTTTCTTTAAAAATAAGATACATTCCTCTCGCCTTCCGGCTTGAAGGAATCTTTCAGGCCATCGGAAACATAGATGGTTCCGTCATCGCCCACAAGAACGCACTGAAACTCCTGTTTATGCTCTTTCCAGAAGCTTATCGCTCCACTCTTGCCCATTACAAACAGGGATGTGGAAAGTCCATCTGCAAGTGTTCCATCATCGGCAACTACTGTTACGGACAAAAGGCCTCCATCTGCAGGATAACCTGTTTCAGGGTCTATGATATGGTGATACTTCTTTCCGTTTTCTTCGAAGAAGCGTTCATAGCCACCGGATGTAATGATTGCCTTGTCGTGGGATGAAATAACGCCTGCGAGAGCATCTTCATCGTCAGGGTCGCGAATGGCAATGTTCCAGTCGTTTCCGTCAGGTCTTGTTCCCACAGTCTGGACGTTTCCGCCAAGGTTTATAAGGCCCCATTTAACGCCGTGCTTTCTGAATATGTCAGCGACGCGGCTTGAGGTGTAACCCTTGGCAATGGCACCAAAGTCTATTGCCATCTGAGGCATATCAAAAGAAACCTTTCCGGTCTCGCTGTCAAAATTAATCTTTGACGCATCTACCAGTGAAAGCTCCGCTTTAAGGCTTCCGTCATCCGGGACCTTGTATTTCTGATCGGTAAAGCCCCAAAGCTTCATGACCGGATAAATGCTGATATCAAAGGCTCCGTCTGTAAGTTTATTAAGTTCCAGAGACGATGTCATTAAGGCTATACCGTCAGCAGAAAGCACACCTTCTCCGGTTTTGTTTATTGTTCCGACCTCACTTGTCTCTTTGCCCGTTGAAAGAAGCTTATCAAGACGGTTAATCTCTTTTACCGCCTCGTTTACTGCTTCTTCTCCGCCATCGCCGTACGCCTTGAGAGACATGTAAGTATCCATCGCAAAGATTTCCTTTGAATACTCCTGCTCCTCTTTTGGGCCACAGCCGGCAAGACAAAACAGTAAAGCAGCCGTCATCAAAACGGCAATCAGTTTACGAAATGTATTAGTAATTGTTATCAACTCTCTTAAAGTTATTCAATGTAAAAATACTAAACCAAGTTGCATTTTTAATCAACCGTATGCAGGCGGGTTTTGACAAATACCTGCCATGGGATTAAATTGTTTATAAACTAATTAGCATAAGGAGTACAAAATATGGACTTTAGCGCACTTATGAAACTGAAACAGGCCTGGGATACATTTCAGCAGAACCATCCAAACTTCCCGAAGTTTCTTAACGACGTAAAATCACGCGGTGTTCAGGAAGGTACAGAAATCGCGATTGACATCACTTATCCAAACGGACAGCATGTCCGCTCAACAATAAAGGTTAAACCGTCAGATGTCGCTCTCTTCAACTCCCTTTCGGGACTGATGAAATAAAAAAAGCCCCGACGCGAATGCGTCGGGGCTTGATTTTTATATTACTTGCGTGGGTTCTGAATTGCAGCCTGTGCAGCAGCAAGTCTAGCGATTGGAACGCGGAATGGTGAGCAAGAAACATAGTCGAGGCCAATTTCGTGGCAGAATTCAACTGATGTTGGGTCACCGCCGTGCTCACCGCAGATACCGCAGTGAAGCTTGTCGTTAACCGGCTTACCGAGTTCAAGAGCCATCTTCATGAGCTTGCCAACGCCTGTCTGGTCAAGCTTAGCAAATGGATCGTTTTCGAAGATCTTTGCATCGTAGTATGCATCAAGGAACTTACCGGCATCATCACGAGAGAAGCCGTATGTCATCTGTGTAAGGTCGTTTGTACCGAAGCAGAAGAAGTCAGCGTTAGCTGCGATTTCGTCAGCTGTAAGAGCTGCACGAGGAATCTCGATCATTGTACCAACTTCGTATGCAAGGTCAGCGCCTGCAGCTGCGATTTCAGCATCAGCAGTTTCAACAACTACCTTCTTAACATACTTAAGTTCCTTAACATCACCAACAAGTGGGATCATGATTTCTGGCTTAACTGTCCAGTCAGGATGAGCCTTCTGAACATTGATTGCTGCTCTGATAACTGCCTTTGTCTGCATTGCTGCGATTTCAGGATATGTTACTGCGAGACGGCATCCACGGTGACCCATCATTGGGTTGAACTCGTGGAGAGAAGTGATGATAGCCTTGATCTCTTCAACTGTCTTGCCCTGAGCCTTAGCGAGAGCTGCGATATCGTCTTCCTCTGTAGGAACGAACTCATGAAGAGGTGGGTCAAGGAATCTGATTGTTACAGGATTGCCTTCGAGTGCTTCATAGAGAGCTTCGAAGTCGCCCTGCTGATATGGAAGAATCTTGTTAAGAGCTACTTCTCTTTCTTCCTGTGTATCTGAGCAGATCATTTCGCGGAATGCTGCGATTCTGTCTGCTTCGAAGAACATGTGCTCTGTACGGCAAAGGCCGATACCTTCAGCACCAAGTTCGCGAGCCTTCTTAGCGTCAGCAGGTGTATCAGCGTTTGTACGAACCTTCATCTGACGATACTTGTCAGCCCAAGCCATTACGCGGCCGAATTCGCCGGCAATCTGAGCGTCAACAGTAGCAATCTGACCCTGGTAAATGTTACCTGTAGAACCATCGATTGAAATGAAGTCGCCTTCGTTGAATGTTACGCCTGCAAGTGTGAACTTCTTGTTGTCTTCATCCATGTTGATGTCGCCGCAACCGGATACACAGCAAGTACCCATACCACGAGCTACAACGGCAGCGTGAGATGTCATACCACCACGAACTGTGAGGATACCCTGAGCAGCCTTCATACCGCTGATATCTTCTGGAGAAGTTTCAAGACGAACAAGAACTACCTTTTCGCCACGGTTGTTCCAAGCTTCTGCATCGTCAGCTGTAAATACAACCTTACCGCAAGCGGCACCAGGAGAAGCGCCAAGGCCCTTACCAAGTGGAGTTGCAGCCTTAAGAGCAGCAGCGTCGAACTGTGGGTGAAGAAGAGTGTCAAGGTTACGAGGGTCGATCATGAGAACAGCTTCCTGTTCTGTCTTGTGTCCTTCGTCTACGAGGTCACAAGCGATCTTGAGAGCAGCAGGAGCTGTTCTCTTACCGTTACGGCACTGGAGCATGTAGAGCTTTCTGTTTTCAACAGTGAACTCCATGTCCTGCATGTCGTGGTAGTGATTTTCAAGAGTATCACAAACCTTGATGAATTCTGCGTATGCTTCTGGGAATTCCTTTTCCATCTGAGCGATTGGCATTGGTGTACGAACACCTGCAACTACGTCTTCGCCCTGTGCGTTGATAAGGAACTCACCCATAAGTTTGTTTTCACCTGTAGCAGGGTCACGAGTGAATGCAACACCTGTACCGGATTCGTTGTTAAGGTTACCGAATACCATTGGCATTACGTTAACAGCAGTACCCCATGAGTAAGGGATATCGTTGTCACGACGGTAAACGTTTGCACGAGGGTTATCCCATGAACGGAATACAGCCTCTACAGCAAGCTTGAGCTGTGTAACAGGATCAGATGGGAAGTCTTCGCCAAGCTGATTCTTGTATTCAGCCTTGAACTGCTCAGCAAGAGTCTTAAGATCAGCAGCTGTAAGTTCAACGTCGAACTGTACGCCCTTTTCTTCCTTCATCTTGTCGATAAGCTGTTCGAAATACTTCTTACCAACTTCCATTACTACGTCAGAGAACATCTGAATGAAACGTCTGTAAGAGTCATATACAAAACGCTCAAATGATGGATCTGGGTTACCAGCGATCATTGAAGCTACAACTTCGTCATTAAGACCGAGGTTAAGGATTGTGTCCATCATACCAGGCATGGAAGCACGGGCACCTGAACGAACAGAAACAAGGAGAGGGTTGGTCTTGTCACCAAACTTCTTACCGTTGATTTCTTCCATCTTTGCAACGCCATCCATGATCTGAGCCATGATTTCGTCATTAATTTTGCGGCCATCTTCATAGTACTGAGTACAAGCCTCTGTTGTTACTGTGAAGCCCTGTGGTACAGGAAGACCAATTGTTGTCATCTCAGCGAGGTTAGCGCCCTTACCACCGAGAAGATTTCTCATGGTCATGTCGCCTTCGCTAAACATATAAACCCATTTGTTAGCCATGTTTTTACCTCCGAATAAAATGTATTTGGATACGCGCGATATTATACCATAAACACTGCCATCTATCAATTGACTAAAACAGGCAAAAAACCAATTTATGTACAATAACTAAAAAGGCTTGACAACGTCCTGATAAGATTGACTAATTTTTATCAATATCTGAACAAATGGCTTAAAATGAATAAACCACGAGTTGTTTTATGCAACTCGTGGTCTGAAAAATTTATGATTTTCCAACGAAAGATTCAATGAATCTGTAAACCTTCTCATTGTTCTCTGCACACTGGCCTTTCTGTGCCCAGTTGAACATGAAGCAATGGTTCTGAAGAGGATTTGTGCTGTGGTATTCATCATATGCACAGCCGTATTCATCCAGTTTTTTAAGGAGACTCTGAGTCTGGCCAAAGCACAATGCATCATACTTTGCATATGAGAAGAAGGCCTCTTTCGGGAAGTCTGCGGTCACATAGTTTATCGGGCTGCAGAGTTCATGATCAGGATGGTCATCGAACTGGCCTTTCCACGCACCCATTGTGTCTTTGGAAAGAACGCCTGCAACCAGACCGATAATCGGTGTGTGCAGCATTTTGTGAAGATCAAATATACCGCAGTTCATGTATGAACCTGCGAACTTCAGGCGAACCGGCTCGGCACCAATTGCTTTTCTGTATTCCTCATTGTTTGTGAGGTTTACACATCCTAGTGCCATATAACCGCCGGATGAGTCTCCGCCGACCATGACACGATCAAGGTTGAGCCCAAACTTTTCGGCATTGTCTGCCACCCAGTTCATAGCCTCAGCGAGCATCTGAAGACTCTCTTTGAAACTGAAGAGCGGAGACAGTCCGTATTCCACGTTTACAACGCAGATGCCGGTTTTTGCCATCCAGGTTGCCATGCCGCGGCGATATTTCTTTCCACCGGCATCAAATCCGCCACCGTGGATGTAGAAGAGTACAGGCTGTTTTCCATCGCATGGCTTGCGATAAACGTCAATCGCGCAGTGCTTCTTCCATTCTTTTCTGTCGGTATAGCATATGTCTCTGATAACTTCAATTTCCCCTTTGTCATCATAGAGCATAGGCTGCTCGTTCTGGGCTCCGTCCAGAACGATATCAACAGCTCTGAACACAAGGAAGCCCGGCGAAACTTTCGCTTTTAATTCCTTAAACATATTCTATTCCTCCTCGGGCGAGGTCAGTCGCCCTTAATTATAGTCTTGAGAATATTGCGGTGTACTCGTGCATCTCATCGGCAAGTGCATCGTCAGCTGCACCCTGCTTCATACGCCAGGACCAGTTCCCGAGTGCAACTCCGGGAACGTTCATGCGAGCGCTTGTATCAAGCGCGAGCCAGTCCTGCATCTGAGCGATTGCGAGGACGGCTTTAGTTCCCATGCCCGCTCTGATAAATGCTCTGCTTATAAGTTTTGCGTCCTTTTCGTCTTCGTTTAATCCGAGGTAAAGAGCGGCTACCGTTCTGTCTTCTCTTGCTACGGTCTCATCGAGCCACCATCCCAAAACGGTATCGTTATCATGCGTGCCGGTGTAGCAGATCGCATTTTCTGTTATTCTGTGTGGCATGTATTTTGAAGATGCATCTTCAGTGAAAGCGAATTCCAGTATATTCATGCCCGGAAGTTCGCTCACTTTGAGCAGCTCATTTACATCCGGTGTGAGAATTCCAAGGTCTTCGGCGATATATTCTGTTCCATAGAACCAGTTTTTGAGAACTCCAAGAAGGTCCATTCCCGGACCCTTGACCCACTCGCCTGTCTTCGCTGTTTCGGCATCTGCCGGAACTGACCAGTAGCTTGCAAAGGCTCTGAAATGGTCGATTCGGATTACGTCGAACATGCGGACTGCACCTTCAACGCGGCGAATCCACCAGCCATATCCGTCATTTTTCATTGCATCCCAGTCATAAAGAGGGTTGCCCCAGAGCTGGCCCTCTTCCGAAAAGTAATCAGGCGGCACTCCGGCAACATGTGACGGTACAAAATTGTCATCCATCTGGAAAAACTGAGGTTCGCACCAGGTGTCCGCCGAGTCCATTGCAACATACATCGGCATGTCACCGATAATCTTTATTCCCAGCTCTTAGACGGGGGCCTTGAACTTTGCCCACTGTCTGAAGAAAATGTACTGAACATAAGTATAATAATTTACCTTCTCGCCATATTCCTCTTCGAGCCTGCGCAGCGCCTCGGGATCGCGGCGACGCAGCGGCTCGTCCCATTCGGTCCATGCGGCGCCGTCGCTCAGCTCGCGCGCCGTCATGAACAATGCATAGTTTTTAAGCCACGCATTGGCATTTTTAAAAGCTTCTACATCGCTCTTCTCTTTTTCATATCCGTTTTTGAAAGCCTCAAGAAGCACCTTGTCCTTTGAAGCTCTTACTGTTTCAAAATCAACTTTTTCAGGATCATCGCCCCATGGCAGAGCGTCGACAAAAGCCTTTGAAACCACGCCATCCCCAATAAGCATCTCAATGTCTATAAGAAGATCGTTTCCGGCAAAAGTCGAAAAAGATGAGTACGGGCTGTTGCCAAGACCGGTCGGACCGAGTGGCAGAACCTGCCAGTACTTCTGACCGGCTTTAGAGAGAAAATCAGCAAATTTTATTGCCTCTTTTCCCAAAGTGCCTATGCCGTACTCAGATGGAAGAGATGTTATATGCATCAGGACTCCCGACGCACGTTCCTTTATTGCCATATATATGTTCACACCCCGTGAAGAAATCTATATGTATTATAGCATAAAGACACGTGAAAAAACTTGTATAAAAGCGTTGACAGTTAGAATATCAGTTGTTATAATACATAAGCGCTTGGATGACAAGCATATCGAGGTGTAGCGCAGTTTGGTAGCGCATCTGGTTTGGGACCAGAGGGCCGGGGGTTCGAGTCCCTTCACCTCGACCATAAAAAACCTCTTCGGGTTTCCGAAGAGGTTTTTTTATTTTGTCTTTATTTCTTTCTGCCCTGTACGTATGGTTCAGGATGATCGTATTCGCCGTATTCGCAGCCGATATGTTCAGCATGAACATCGTCAACGAGTTTGAAGCCAAAGAGCTTTCTCTTGTAGAGCTTAAGATCACCATAACCGCATCCGCAGTTCCAGAGTCTCTGATGACGAAGCTTTCCGTCAGGTGACTCATACTGGATGAGAAGCATGTCTTCCTTCTTGCAGCGGATGTCTGTGATATGACGTCC
>X77_Onager__coassemble_38_pt1 | contig 14567 bp, 10 predicted proteins | sample X77_Onager__metabat2_low_PE_001 | metagenome-assembled genome bin X77_Onager
GCTTTTATGAAGGCGAGAAGACCCCAGCAGGAGATGGTGCTGGAACCGCCATGGCTGACGAACGGAAGTGTTACGCCGGTAAGCGGAAGAAGGTCTGTTACACCGAAGATATTAAGCGCTGCCTGGAAAAGAAGGAGAGCGCCTGCGGAGCAGCTGGCAATGGAATAAAAGGCACTGCGTGAACCCTTAACATTGCGTACGCTGTGTATAAACATGAAAATGTAAAGAACTGCTACAAGCAATCCTATGAGAAGTCCCCATTCCTCGCAGACTACGCCGAATACAAGGTCGTCGAGGGCTGCGAAAATATTTCGCAGCTTACCATCGCCTATGCCCATACCCAGGGCACCGCCCGAAACGGAATAAGTAAGAACTCTTGTCTGCTGCATACCGTTGCCATATGGGTCGTCCCAGATATGTCGGTACGTCGCGAATCGGTTCATTACGTAGTTCCGCTTGACTAAGACGACAAGAACCGCAGCCATGAGTGCGCCGAGGATAACGAAGAGAAGAGTTCTGATATCACCGGATCTCATGAAGCCGAGAACTACGAATGTGAAGAAGAATATGAGAGCCGTACCAAGGTCTCTCATGAGGAAGAGAAGACCAATGCAGACTACGGCATAAACTGCATATTCGGTAATATGCTTTGTTGTCTGAATCTGTTCAAGTGTGGCTGCGCCGACAAAGATGAACATGATTTTTACAATTTCGGATGCCTGGAATGAAAGGCTGCCGATTTTAACCCAGTTATATGCACCGTTGTGGAAATCCGCAAAGATGAGACCGATGATGAGAAGACCGATAGAGAATATTTCCATGAATCTTCGAAGCTTTATGGTTCGGTCTACATCATAAAGAGTCCAGAGAAGGACAAGGTAAACTGCAAAGCCGATAAGTACGGCAAGGAACTGAGTTACAAGATAAGATGCTTTGCCGGTCGCCATGAGAGCAAGACTTATTCCGGTCAGGAAGAAGGCCGCGAACTCGATGGCAGGTGAGGATTTCTTCAGAACGATGGAAATCATTATTGAATAAATCCATTCGATGGCAATATATACAAGCATTACCAGAGCGGCGGCCATGTTTGTGCCGTCGGCGGTAAAGATTACCTGGGAAAATGAAAGGAGCTGGAATGCTGTGATAAGCAGCAATGTAGGTATCCAGCGGACGCCACCCATAAGCGCACCTCCTTAGTAAGAATTGTTGAAACGGAATGTGTATCCGCAGATTTCAATGATGTCACCGTCTCTGAGTGGAGTCGGTGTCTTAAGCGGCACGCTGTTTAGAAGTGTGCCTGCTGTTGAGTCGAGGTCCTCGACAATCCAGCGGTTATGAGCATTGAGACTCAAAAGAGCGTGATATCTGGAAACAGATGGACGATCTATGTGGATCTTTGCTTCATCGGCACGTCCGATGAGCACTTCGGAAGCGTTATCAAGACCGAATATTTCTCCGGTTACACGATTTTCCAGACTCTGACGATATCTGGCCTGTGTTTTTGGCTGTTCCGGTTTTGCAACTACAGGTGCCGGAGCAGGAGAAGGTTTGGCTTTTGCTTTCGGCGCAGGCTTTGCCTTGCGCTTAGGCTCTGCAGGCTGATCGTATTCTCCCGGCAAGGACTCGTAGAAGCGGAAAACTGCATTGCCGAAGATGAGAGTGTCTCCATCTTCGAGGAGTTTTTTAACAATTACTCTGTCCTTGTTGACAAATGTACCGGTTTTTGAGTTAGTATCGAAAAGAATCCACTTACCGTGTCTTCTGGCGATGACTGCATGGAAACGGGATACCGTGTCATAACCTAAAACGATGTCACAGCTCTTTGAACGGCCGATTGAAGTTTCGTAAGTTCGAAGGGCGAGTGTGTCACCATTGGACACATTTACAACATAGGCAATAACACCGGTTTTCTTGTTCCCTCGGATGAGTACGTTGCCGATGCCGGCAACAATTATCAAAGCCAGAACAGGTAACATATAACGGCTGAGAGACGTTACTAATACAAATGACATGGTTGTCACCTTTCTCCTGATCTTTCATATTTATAATATGTAATAACATATACCTTGAAAATTATATAAAACTTACATCTTTAAATCAAGAAAACAGGCTTTTTTGCCCTATTTGCTTGATTTTTAAAATTATATGGTCTACAATCAAATTAAATTTATATGGAAAAGTGAAACGTTTCCAATTCAAATGCATTTTTTAACTAAGAGGGGATAGTTTTATGATTACAACATTAGTTATCGGCATAGTAATGCTCGTAGTAGTTATCATTATGATGCTTGGCCTTGTTTCTGCAGTTCTTTCAATTGCTCTCATGTACACAGGCCGCAGCAAGTCTTACGACAGAGCTGCAGCTAAGATGGACAGAACAAACGCTGCTCCAAAGGCTAAGAAGGAAAAGAAAGTTAAGGAAACTAACTGATTTTTTGACTGACAACTGAAATCCGGGCCCGCTTGTTAACAAGCGGGCCTTATTTTTCCCGAAAGGTGAACCATATGAACAATGAATTCTATGCAATGATCTCTCGAATGAAATACATTGATCGCTGGGCACTTATGCGTAACACCGAGTCCGAGTCACTCATGCAGCATTCATACGAAGCTGCTGTGGTTGCTCATGCTCTTGCGGTGATTGGAAACAAACGCTTTAACATGAACCTCGACGCAGACAGAGCAGCTGTTGTCGGCATGTTCCATGATGCCCCTGAAATCCTTACCGGCGATATGCCGACTCCGGTTAAGTACTATAACCCGATTATCAGAGATGCATATAAAGATATAGAAAAAGATGCGGTAAATGAGCTTATCTGCATGCTGCCGGAGGACCTCAGAAATGAATACGAAGAGGTCTTTGAGACAAATGTTGATGATCCGGAACTTTTGAAAATCGTCAAAGCAGCAGATAAAATCTGTGCTCTCATCAAATGTATTGAAGAGGAAAAGGCCGGAAACACAGAGTTCAGAAAAGCCAAGGAAGCAACTGAGGCTGCAATCCATGCCATGAATTGCCCTGCTGCAGAGGTTTTCCTCTCTGAGTTTATTCCACCATTCTCATTAACACTTGACCAGCTCAGATAATTCGCAAAAATTGCTTTATTTTTTAGAGCAATCTTTGTATAATCGATATGGTGTATTGTAATTAAACTAAAAGGGAGGCGTACAGTACATGATTAATAAAGTTACAGAGATTCTTACAAAAGTAATCGTTGCTCTTGCAAACGCAGTAGGACCTACTCTCAACAAGATTCTTGATCCTCTTTGGAAAAAGGCTGACAAGGATTATTACAGACAGGGCCGCAACATGTAATTTTGACGTTTTGAACGTGGTGGTTTCAAAACAGTAATTTTTTTACAATTAATTCGAATTAAAATAAAAGCCTGCATATTAATTTATGCAGGTTTTTATTTTTAGTTTAAGGTTTGTATGGTATATAATCGGCAGTAGAAGAAAATTCGGAGGGATAAAATGAGACTCTTACTTGCAGAAGACGAAAAAATGCTCTCTGATGCACTGGTTACAGTGCTTCAGCACAATAATTATTCCGTAGATGCCGTTTACAACGGCCAGGATGCTCTTGATTATCTTGAAACAGGTGATTACGACGGTGCCATTCTTGACATAATGATGCCAAAAATGGATGGTCTTACCGTGCTCAGAAAAATCAGAGCAGAGGGTATGACTCTTCCTGTTATCATGCTCACCGCCAAAGGCGAGATAGATGACAAGGTGGAGGGTCTCGACGCAGGTGCGGACGACTATCTTTCCAAACCATTCAATATGAAGGAACTCCTTGCAAGAATACGTTCCATGACCAGACGCCAGCCTGAACTTACAGGCTCTGTTCTTGAGTTCGGAGACTTAAAGCTTGGACGTTCCGATTATGAGATGACCGGACCAAATGGCTCAACAAAGCTTGCAAACAAAGAGTTCCAGATGATGGAGATGCTTATCTCCAACCCGGGACAGGTTATTTCCACAGATCGTTTTCTTGAGAAAATCTGGGGTTATGACACCGAGTCCGAAGTAAACGTTGTATGGGTTTACATCTCCACACTCAGAAAGAAACTGGTTTCACTTGGTACAAGTGTTCAGATTAAAGCATCACGAGGAGTTGGCTACTCCCTGGAGGATTCCGAAAAATGATTGAACAAATCAGACGAAGATTCATAGCCGTAACCATGGCTGCCGTTCTGATTGCTCTTGCTTTGATAATGGGCCTTATAAACCGATTCTCTTACTTTAGCAATACGGCTAACGCAGACCTGGTTTTGACGCTTATTGCGTCTAACAACGGTAAACTTCCGGATAGTATACCAGATTCTTACAAGGGAATACTTGATGATTATCGTGTTGAAAACGCAACCAGCATAATGGATGGCTTCAACACGCAGGGAAAGCAGCGTGCGTTTTCCAGCGTGACCGATGAGACTTTAAGCAAGGTAAGATATTTTACCGTAACTGTTAACAAGTCCGGCGCGATAGTCGGAATGAATACCGCCAACATGGTTCAGGTAGACTCGGACCGAGCAGTAAGTATTGTTCAGAGTCTGATGTCTACAACGGATAAAGAGCACGGCTATTACATCCCATACAGATACCTGGTTAAAGATACAATGAGCGGCTCAATGTACATTTTCCTTGATTGCACAAGCGAACTTATGAGCATGTTCTACCTCATTATTTTCAGCGTATTCATATCTGTAGCCGCACTTATCCTTGTATTTTTACTGGTACTCCTGCTTTCAAAAAGAGCGGTAAGACCGATAGAGGAAACCTACAACAAGCAGAAACAGTTCATAACCAATGCCGGCCACGAGCTGAAGACACCGCTTGCCATCATCAGTTCCTGCACAGATGTAATAGAGATGGAAAACGGTGAAAGCAAGTGGACCGAAGGAATACATGAACAGGTTGGACGTCTTACGACGATGACGGCCGAGCTTGTAACTCTTGCAAAGATGCAAGAGTCAACCACAAAGCTCGAAAAGATGGCCATCAATGTATCAAAGCTTGCGACAGATACATTTGCTCCGTTTTCTCTTCTTGCAGAAGAGAAGGGCTTTACCATGAATATTTCGGTTGTACCGGACCTCTACATGTATGCCAACAGGCAGATGCTTGAGCAGCTCTGCTCAATTCTTGCGGATAATGCGATAAAATATGCGACTCCGGGTTCAGAAATCCGACTTGGCGTAAGACGCAAGGGACGCAAGATTATTGTTTATAGCGACAACGCATCTGAAGGAATCACAAAGGGTTCACACAAGGAATTCTTTGATAGATTCTACAGAGGAGACCAGTCTCATAGCAGTGAAAAAAAGGGCTATGGTATTGGACTTTCAACCGCTTATACAATTGTTGATGCACATGGCGGAAAAATCACCGCTTTGTCAGAAGAGGAAAACAGACTTCAGATTACGGCAATTTTCCCTGAAAAGAGGATTCGTCCGGATTACAGTGCAGATTATGTAAATGTTGAATAAAACACAAAAGCCACCCGCTCGGGTGGCTTTTGTGTTATAATCCTGTTTTGAAAGAAGTATAGATGGAGGCTCTGATGAGTAATTCAAAACAGAGGCGTTCCCCAAAGGTATTATTAATATCGATTGCAATGACAATTGCAATGCTTGTTACTCTGATTCCGGCGAGTGTGATTACACGAGCTGCCGAACCTGAGTATGCCGATACATACGCTTTGGAATACGCTGATACATTTGACTTATCAACAGAATATCCCGGCTACGAGGTTGCTGCATGCAAAGTCGTTGACAGCAAGGACGCTGCCGTTATCGCTCCTTACGGTGAAAACGGTATCAGAGCAGTTGGAACAGGTGAGGGCTACGTTGCTTTAGAAAAGGCTCAGGACACCATTTACTTAAAGTTTACAGTTAAACCTGCGAAGCTGTCACTTCTCTTCTTAAGCGGACAGAGTAATGCCGAAGGCTCCTGCTCATATGGCAACTATTATTATGATCAGACAATCGCCAATGAACCGGGCAGCGTATTTTCAACTTATGTTCCAAGCGAACCTGCAGAATACGAGAGCATTACCGGAGTAGAGGCAAAAGAACTCTGCACACCTGATAATTCCGATAAATTTGTTCCAAAAGACCTCGTTTCAGATAAAAACCTTGATGGCGAAGACCTTCAGTACAGTCTCGAAACGCTCAATGAAGGCCATCACGGCAAGACAGGTATGGACAGCGCCATTGCTTACAAGTGGCATACCATGACTGATGAGAAAGTGTGGGTAGTTAATGCTTCCTGGTGGGGCTCATTCATTAATGAATGGGACCCGGAGGATTACTACTTCAGACGTGCAATCGGCATTTTCTCGGGCTGTCTTGATACCTATGAAAAAGAAATAAAAGCAGGACATATTATTGCAGGTAAAAAGGCAATGTTCTGGCTTCAGGGCGAAAGCGACAAGACAACATCGCTTAGCGACTATAAAAAGAGTTTTCTTAAAACCTTCAATGCATTTGACGATGCTCTTGGACTCGATGCTTTAGGCATAGTTGCCGTTCGTTCCTGCATTAATACATGCATTGACGAAGATGACATTTACATGAACGATACCCGAATCGCTCAGTATGCAATGGCATTAAGTGCAACAGAGCCAAAGATTTTCATGGTTTCCAATGTCAACGAAAAATGGGTAACCGATGCGGGTGTAAAAGAGTATTTCAGCGAAGCATATCCGAGCGGAAAGCTCGACTATCCGATGATGCATGACTGGGCGAACCGCGCGTTGCCGATAAGAATAGAAGATGTTCACGGAGATGTTCATTACTCTCAGGTTGGTCACAATGAAAACGGTCTTACCGCAGCTCTTTCAATGTATGAGTATCTCTATGGCAAGAGCGCCGACAAAGCAGTGGAATGCAGTTTTAGAGATGAACTCGGAAGACCTGTTTCCGATAAACTTGTCGGAGTTGGAAAAGATGCAGTAGTTGTTCCGGTTACAGATCCGCTTACATCTTCAAAAACGGTCAAATTCAAGGTAAGCAACAGCAATATAAGCTTTGACCCGGCAACCTGCCGAGTTAAAGGAATTAATATTGGATCTGCATATCTGAGTGCTTATGACCTGAAGGATAACCTTATAGGTCAGATGACAATCAATGTTGTTGAAAAAGACCCTAAGGATTTTACCGACGAAGTCGGAAATAACTACAACGGTCTTTACGATAATAACGGCCAGCTTATCTACCTTAACCGTGGCCTTCTTGATGATACCTATTGGGGCTTTGCCGAATACGGCGAAGATACCTGGTATGTTTGCGCCGGTCAGGTAACCTATGACCGCAACGGTCTCTTCCGGGACAAGCGAAGAGATCATGAGGCATGGCGCTGGCTGGAAAACAGCCTTTTCACTAAAATTGACAGCGTTGAGCAGAACGAAGTCGGCTGGTGGAGAGTAAAAGACGGAATTGTGGACTTCGATGCAACCGGCGTTTATCAGAACAGATATGGCTGGTGGTATTGTGATAACGGTTTCGTAGACTTCACATACAATGGAATCGGCTCCAACGAATACGGAGATTGGGCTATTGTAAACGGCGGCGTGGACTTCAGTGTCAACGGACTTAGAGAAGCCGGTGACGGCTGGTATATCTTCTATCGCGGCCAGGTTAACCATTCTGCAAACGGTCTGTTCGAAAATGAATATGGCTGGTGGTATGTTAAGGATGGTCAGGTAGACTTTACATATGACGGCATCGTTCAGAATGAATGGGGCTGGTGGTGTGTAAAGGAAGGCCGGGTTCGTTTTGACTACACAGGCATGGCATCTAACCAATGGGGAGACTGGCGTATTGTAGACGGCAAAGTCGATTTTGAAGCCTGGGGTCTATACGAAGCAGACGGCGACTGGTATCTGTTCAGAGACGGTAAAGTTGATCATTCAGCAAACGGCTTGTTCGAAAATGAATACGGCTGGTGGTATGTTAAAGATGGTCAGGTTGACTTCTCTTTCAGCGGTCTGGTCAAGAACGACTACGGCACCTGGTACGTAAGAGATGGTGGCGTTGATTTCGATGAAAACGGCACCGTTTATTCAGGTGGAAAGTTCTACAAACTCGTAAACGGCAAGGTTGACTATTCCTACACAGTAGGACTTTCAAATATTTTCTCATAAATAAAAGGCCCGCTCGTTTGAGCGGGCCTTATCTTTATTTGTGAAAGATTATTTTACTTTAGGGTTTGCTGCATTGATGAAACCTAAGATGTCAGCGAATACCTCATCTTTGATTCCTGATTCTGCTTCGTTATGAATCTCATGCTTTGCATGAGGATAAAGCTTCATGGTTACATTTCTCTTTGCTTTCTTGAGAAGACGGTTAACCTGCTTTGGACCAACGGTGTAAGCGCCTGCAAGGTCAGCTTCACCGGAAATAATGAAGATAGGAAGTTCCTTTTCAATCTTCTTTGCCCAGCGTACAGGAGTAACGCGTGTCATCAATCCAAGAAGGAAGAGAGATGTAGGATTAATAGTTGCACCATCATAAGGATCCTGAACATAGTTTACAATGTTTGCCTTGTCATATGACAGCCAGCTGTTGATTGTCATATCGAGGAATGTTGGCTCCTTGTCACTCATCTCTTCTGTGAGTTTTGCATTTTTCTTTTCAGCCTTTGCTTTTTCCTTGGCAAAAGAGCCGGAAAGAACTTTACCGACAACATTGAGTACCGGTGATAAAAGAGAAGCTACTACAGGCATTGGAACTGTGCCGCAGATTATTGCTGCTGTAAGATCCTTGTTGTACTTTGGAAGGTATGCTCTTACAAGCATAGATCCCATGCTGTGGCCGTAAAGGAAGTAAGGAAGCTTAGGATATTTGTCGTGCATGATTTTATAAAGCTCATGCATATCCTCAACCATTGCCTTCTTTGTGTCAGCCGGATAAATCTGCTGAGCTTTTACACCTGATGTTTTGCCATGTCCGATGTGGTCCTGGCCACAAACAACATAACCGGCAGCAGTCAGAATGCCGGCAAGTTCTTCATAGCGGTCAATGTGTTCGCCCCATCCGTGTGTAAGCTGAACAACGCCGATTGGCTTTTTAACGCTATCGTCTGTCCACACGAGATAACGGGTTTTAATATCTGCCTTTGAAGTTGAATCAAAGTAACTTTCTTTGCACTTTAATGCCATTTCAAATCCTCCTTTAAAGGGTAATTAACAACATCATAATATCACAAAGTGTTGATATATGTGAAAAATTCTGCCTGAACTTTGGTAATTTTAAGCTAACTGTGTTATTATTTTTTAGAACAAACGCGAGCATCACTCTCGCTTTAGTTAAAGATAGGACGTGATTACAATTCTTCAGGTAAAAAACATATCGAAGAAATATGTAACCGGAGACCTTGAACAGATTGCTTTAAACAATGTATCGCTGACTTTCAGAGACAGTGAATTTGTTGCAATTCTCGGACCAAGCGGCTCCGGCAAAACGACACTTCTTAATGTTATTGGCGGTCTTGACAGATACGATTCAGGCGACCTTATCATTAATGGCGTATCAACAAACGAATACACAGACAGAGACTGGGACTCATACAGAAACCAGACAATCGGTTTCGTTTTCCAGAGTTACAATCTTATTCCTCACCAGACCATTCTTGGAAACGTTGAGCTTGCTCTTACGATTTCAAATGTATCACCTTCTGAAAGAAAAGAGCGCGCTCTCGAGGCGCTTCGCAAGGTTGGCCTCGAAGAGCAGGCACACAAGAAACCAAATCAGCTTTCAGGTGGACAGATGCAGAGAGTTGCCATTGCAAGAGCTCTCGTAAACAACCCTGACATTATCCTTGCGGATGAGCCTACCGGCGCACTTGATACCAAGACATCCGTTCAGATTATGGATCTCTTAAAGGAAGTTGCTGACGACAGACTTGTAGTCATGGTTACTCATAACCCTGAACTTGCAGAGGAATATGCAACAAGAATCATCAATCTCAGAGACGGCGAGATCATCTCCGACTCAATGCCGGTTGAAAATGACGCAATAGACACTGTAAAGCAGAAACCGCCAAAGACAAGCCTTGGCTTCTTTACTGCTCTTGCACTTTCACTCAATAACCTCAGAACCAAGAAAGGCCGTACAATTCTTACTTCCTTTGCGGGATCGGTAGGTATTATCGGTATTGCACTTATCCTTGCTCTTTCAAACGGTGTAAACCTCTACATCAAATCAATTGAGCAGGAAATGCTTGGCTCTTATCCGGTCACCCTCATGCAGCAGACTTTCGATATGGAAAGCCTCATGGCCAACAGCGAGGAAATGGGCGGAGGCAGTATGTTCGGTGGCAGCAGTTCGCCTGCCGACGACAAGACGAAAGAAGAGAAAGCGGCCGACGAAGCGGAACGCGAAAAGCGACGTAATTCCGATAAATTCTACTCCAACAATATTATTGCCGAGTCCATCGAAATGACGACAAACCTTCTGAAGGAAAACGACCTCGGCTCTTTCAAGAAGTATCTCGACAAAAACGGCAGCAAAATCAACGACAAGGTTACTGCCATCGAATACTCATACAATATTTCTCCGCTTGTATTCCGAAACGACAGCAAGAACGGCATCGTCAAGGTAACACCTGCTTCTCTTAATGCATCGGGTGATGCGGAAAACATGATGGGCAACATGCTCTCTGCAGGCCTTACAACATCATGGTCTCAGATGAACAATTCCAAGACCCTTCGCAATCAGCAGTTCGAACTCCTTGAAGGTAAATGGCCTGAAAAAGCAAACGAAATTGCTCTTGTTCTGAACCTTAACAACTCTATTTCCGACTTTACTCTTTACTCTCTCGGCCTTCTTGATATCAGCGATATGGATAAACTCCTCGACGCCATCAACAAGGGAAAGAAGTATGAAGATAAGGAAGTTTCCTTTGACTATAAGGATGCCATCGGCAAGACCTATAAGGCTTTCGCTCCTGCAGAACTTTACAAGCAGGCAGACGGCATCTATGTTAACAAGGCTGATGAAGAGGATTACATGAAAACCCAGATTGACAAGGGTAAAGATGTAACCATTACCGGCGTATTCAGAGTAAAGGATGACTCCGGCGCCTCTCCGGGTATCTACTATACCGGAGAACTCACCAGATATCTCATTAACCAGACTAAGGACACAGACGTTGTCAAAGCACAGCTTGCCAACGACAAAGTCAATGTACTTACAGGCAGAGAGTTCAGTGAGAACGTTAACGGTTTCTCATCCGGATTTAACCTCTCTTCAATCTTTGGTGGTTCAGCAGGTGGCTCCGGTGCAATGATGGGCAGCTTTATGTCCACAACAGACAGCGAGACGGGTCGAGCTGCAGAGGTGCCGGAAGTGACCTATGACATGTATAGGCCAAACACAGTAACACCTACACCGCTGCTTGCGCAGACAAGCAGAGTTAACAGTGTTCCAAATCTTCTTCCAAAGGGCAATATATTTGACATGATGCTTGATTATGTCAAAACTACAATGACCCAGATGTTTACCCAGGCCTTTAAGGGCGTACTTTCATCCGGTGTCATTCAGGATCTTGTTGAAGGATACCTCGACAGCCTTTCAGACGAAGAAAAGCAGGAACTTATTTCTCAGTTTGCAAGCACATTTACAGAGGAAGATATTGCCAAGATGATGGAACAGTACATGGGCGATATCGACTTTGAAAGCATTGCGGCTCAGTACATTGGCAGCATGAGTCAGGAAGACATGCAGAAACTCGTTTCTCAGTTTGTCGGCAGTATGACAGAAGAGGAAATGCAGGCTCTCGTATCTCAGTTTGCAGGAAGTCTTGATGGTCTCGACATACAGAGCTTCCTTGAACAGTATCTTGCTGAAAATTCCGATGAACTTATGAAAGCCATGCAGGACTTCATGAGCTCAGACCAGCTTCAGGCAATGATCGCCGAGTTTACAGGCGCATCACCAACATCTCCTGAACAGGTTTTACAGAGCCTCAGTTACTATACAGAGGATGAGCCATCTGCAATTTCTATTTACCCGCTCGACTTTGAGAGCAAGAAGGTAATTGAAGACTTTATCACCGAGTACAACTCACAGGTTAAGGACGATTCCGAAAAGGTTTCTTACACAGATATCATCGGAACAATCACATCTTCCATTACCAAGATTGTCGATGTCATCAGTTACGTACTTATCGCTTTCGTTGCAATTTCTCTTATCGTATCCTCGATTATGATTGCGATTATCACTCACATTTCCGTACTCGAGAGAACGAAGGAAATCGGTGTTCTCAGAGCACTTGGTTCCTCGAAGAGAGATATTTCACGCATATTTAATGCGGAGACCTTCATCGAAGGTTTCTTCTCAGGCCTTATTGGTGTCATATTCACATGGCTGACATGCATACCAATCAATCACCTGATAGAAGCAAAGTACAATGTAGAAAATGTAGCATACCTTCCTTTGGGATATGCGATCATACTCATAGCTTTAAGCGTAGTACTCACCCTTCTTGCCGGCTTCTTCCCATCAAGAACCGCGGCCAAGAAGGACCCTGTACTGGCTCTCCGAAGCGAATAAAAATTACGCCCGCTCCAAAAGGAGCGGGCGTTTTATTTTTATTCGGTTACTCTTTCTTTGAAAGCGTTTATTACTTCCTGACTGAAACCCAGTCTGTCTGTGAAGAATTTCTCCACGGAACCATCTCTTGTCTCAATGAGAGTCAATGTATCTCTAAGCATAAACTCCTGTGCTTCATACATATCATTCATGTTTTTTACAACGGTTTCATCCCTGAAGAAGAACTTCATTGCTTTTGTTGCTCTGCGGTTGCGCTTTTCAAAAGCCAGGTTGCTCTTGAGATAGTCTTCAAAGATTATTGATTCGTCGACATTGAGAAGCTTAAGAATAAGTGCTGCTACAATTCCTGTTCTGTCCTTGCCTTCCGAGCAGTGGAAAAGAACGGCTTCGCCCGGGGTTACTGCAAACACGATTTCAAAAATCTGTTTGAGAGCAGCAAGAGAATTCTCTTTGGTAACCATGTTGATGTACATCTGCGGCATGGTTGTAAATGTCTTCAGGAATTCTGTGAGAGACTGACCCTTTGCCTTTTTCATACCTTCGGCTACATCTTCCCTGAGCTGGCAGTGCACAAAGTCTACGCCGGGCATTTCGCGATCGGGTTTGCTTTTGAGCTCTTTATCGATACGAAGGTCGATGTCTGTTTTAAGTTTAAAGTCGCTGGTTAAGATCTCTACATCCTCATCGGAAATCTTGTTAAGTGATGCAGTTCGGATAAAGCAATACGGTTTTATTGTTTTACCGTCAAGAGTCGGAGTGTTGCCGAGGTCTCTTGCGTTGACGGTTGTTTTAAGTGGGATATCTATCATTTCAGGACTCCTTAAATTACTACAAATGATTATTACGTATATCTGGTTTATTTACAAGAACATAGCAGAGATATTTTGAGACAAATTTGGACAAATCCTTCTTCGGTGTCTAGTTACATTAATTAAACCTGGAATTATAATTAAAGTGTATCAAATTGGTTAATTTGATTAAAATTTTTACATAACCGGTGAAAATTGTGTGTTTTTTGCGCAAGAACCGGCGGAATATTTACAACTTTGAAAGGAGCACAAACCCAATGAGCATTAAGAAAAATTTCTCGGTAAAAGACCAGAACTGTAATGAATGCATGCTTCGTGGCAGCTTCCGTAAGCAGGGCTACGACTGGTGGTGGCATTCAATGACCGCTGTAAACAGAGAGACCGGTAAAGAAAAACCATTCTACATTGAATTCTTTGTTTGCAACCCTGCACTCGCAGAAGACGAACCTGTTCTTGGCCAGCTTCCTGAAAATCAGGCAAAAGGCAAAAAGCCATCGTATCTTATGGTTAATGCCGGATGCTGGGGCGCTGACAAGAAAAAGCAGCTTCACAGATTCTTTGCCTGGAAAGACATTAAAGTTCACTACGATGCGCCTTACAGCGTAACAGCAGCTGACTGCTATGCTGACGAATACACACTTCGCGGCAGCATTGCTCTTACAGAAGAAGAGGTAGCAGCACATCCGGAATACATGTGCGATGCCGGAACCATGTCCTGGGACATCAAGGTTAAGAAGGAAATCGCTTTCAACGTAGGCTACGGCACAAGCTGGCTCATGAGAAGACTCAACGCTTTTGAAATGTACTGGCATGCTGAAGGCGTCAAGACAAAGTATGAAGGCACAATTGTTATCGATGGCGACATCTATGACCTCATTCCTGAGCGTTCTTACGGCTATGCCGATAAGAACTGGGGTTCAAACTTCACAACTCCATGGGTATGGCTTTCATCCAATGACCTCGTAAGTAACATCACAGGCAAGAAGCTTGAGAATTCCGCATTTGAAATCGGTGGCGGTAAGCCAAAGGTATTCGGTATTTCTCTTCCTCGTAAGCTTCTTGGCGGCTTCTATTATGAAGGCGATTGCTACGAGTTCAACTTCTCCAAGCTCTGGACTCTTTCACAGACCCAGTTCGAAGGCTATGAGACAGACGATGAAATCGTATGGCACGTAGACCAGAAGACAATTCATGGAC
>X77_Onager__coassemble_41_pt1 | contig 13420 bp, 10 predicted proteins | sample X77_Onager__metabat2_low_PE_001 | metagenome-assembled genome bin X77_Onager
AAAACAGCTAAAGCATTTGACTCAATATCTGATGCTATGGCGGCCATAAAAGATAATGCGGAACCTGCAGTTATTGCGTTTGGCTCTTTGTATATGGCCGGTGAGATAAGAAACCTCGCGTTGAAATAATATGACAAAATGTTGTATATTCGTACCATTTGCACATATTTTTTGCTTGTTATATGTAGTTTTGCACAATATGCTCTTGAAAATATTCCAAAAAAAACTTATATTAATGAAGGAATTAGCTTAAAAAAGTCTTAACAAGGCATATCGGCTGACTACCGATATTGCTTACTACAGTGGTTACTGTGGTGAAAGGGGAAATGGCGCATGAGACTTGGATTAAAGCTTCTCAGAGTAAAACTCAATCTTACTCAGGAAGAAATGGCAAAAAAGCTTAACGTGAATCGCGGCACATATATCGCAATAGAAAATGGCCGTCGCGATGGCAGACTTCAGTTCTGGGAGAACCTTCAGAAGTCATTCGATATTCCGGATGAGAATATGTGGGCTCTTATGAAACACGTTGAGGCAGAATGATTAAAAAGACCTGAAAGCATTGCTTTCAGGTCTTTTCTTTTCTGGTGCTGGATGTGAGACTCGAACTCACGACCTACTGATTACGAATCAGTTGCGCTACCACCTGCGCCAAACCAGCATCTGTTTTGCTATGTTATTATAATTGCTCATTGGTGCTTTTTCAAGAGCACTTTAATTGACTTTAAACCCTCTGCTATGGTAACATTTATCCTGTAAAAAATCCTATCTTGGTGGGGAGAACTCAATGAAAAAGACACTTAAAATTTTAAGCATTGTACTTGCTCTTATGATGCTTGTACTCAGCTTTGCAGGATGCAATAAGTATGCCAACGTTCCTGAGGCATTCAAAGGAAAAAAGATGGCAAAATACATCGACATCATTCAGACCGGTGCGTATACATACGAGACTACACCGGAGGATGAAGCTCCTATTACTTTTGCTAAAGTAGGCAATGAAAAGAAGATGCTTACTCTCAGAGTAAACAACACTCCTATTTCATATATGTTCCTTAACGGAAAGTATTACATTCTTATGCCTAGCAAAAAAGTTTATACCGAAGCTACCGAAGCAGAGGTAAAGGCTTATAACATGGATGAACTCTTCAACAGTGTTGATCTTGATCAGTTCGTAAATGCTACTTTCGTTGAAGAAGGCAAGACATCCTACCAGGCAGTGGAATATGATTACGAAGATTATTACACTCCACTTGTTCAGGTTAAGAACAGATTCCTTTTTGACAAAGACGGCACTTTAAGATATCTCGAGAAACTTGACTCAGAAGGCAGAGTGGCAAGAATTACTCCAATTAATCTTTACGAGACAAACGAGACATCATTTGAAGTACTTTCAAATTATCAGTATGTTGAGCAGCCAACTACAACTACTACAACAAAAAAGTCCAAGGACAAGACAAAGGCTGATGATAAGAAAGCCGATGCCAACAAGGACAATACACAGAGTACTACAGTTAAATAATTCAATACTATGAGCACTTCGCTTTCGCGAGGTGCTCATTTTGAAAGAGGTTTAATATGACTGCTATAGTTACCGGCGCATCCGGAGGAATAGGACAGGCAATAGCCCTGAAACTGGCAGAAGACGGTTTCAGTATTGCTATTTGTTATAACTCCAATGAAAAAGCCGCATTTGATCTTTCAGAAAAAATAAAAGGCCTTGGCAGAACTGCAAAGGCTTACAAAGTGGATGTTTCAAAAGTTTCAGAGATAAATGAGTTTGTAGAACTTGCAGGCAATGAACTTGGAAGCGTTGAAGTGCTTGTGAATAATGCAGGTGTATCCGGCCAGTCACTTATTTCCGATGTCACAGAAGCCGATTATGACGCTCTTATGGATATCAATCTTAAAGGCAGTTTCTTTATGTCAAAAGCTGTTCTACCGATGATGATTCATAACAAGAGCGGTGTAATTATAAACATTTCCAGCATGTGGGGCCAGACAGGCGGATCATGTGAGGTTGCTTACAGTGCATCCAAGGCAGGCCTCATTGGGTTCACCAAGGCTCTTGCCAAGGAGGTTGGACCTTCGGGGATAAGAGTAAACTGTGTTGCTCCGGGTGTAATAGACACGGCAATGAATTCAATGCATTCCAAAGAGACGATGGATGCTCTTTGCGAAGAAACACCTCTTATGCGAATCGGAACACCGGAAGATATTGCAGGTGCGGTATCTTTCCTCTGTTCAAAGGAAGCAAACTTTATTACAGGTCAGACATTGGCTGTAAATGGTGGAATTGTAATTTAAAAACAGCAAAAAATAAGAGCCGGTTTTAAACCGGCTCTTTTCTTTTATATCTTATTCAGATTTGTTTTCTTCCTCAAACTTGAGATAAGCTTCGTTGGCATCTTTGCCAAGCTTAGCTTTGAGTACAACAAGTGCGAGAAGAACGAAAGCAGCACCAAGAGCGAGACAGATGATGGCATTCTGAATGAAACCTGCAATGATGAAAGTCAGGAAAGAAATACCTGCAACTGTGAGTGCATATGGAATCTGTGTGCTTACGTGGTTGAGGTGGTTACTCTGTGCACCTGCAGATGACATAATTGTTGTATCTGAAATAGGTGAGATATGGTCACCGCAAACAGAACCTGCAAGACATGCAGAAATACCGATGAGGAAGAGTGGGTTTGAAGGATCCTTGAAAACTGTAATAACGATAGGAATAAGGATACCGAATGTGCCCCAGCTTGTTCCTGTTGCAAAAGCGATAAGAGTTGCAACTACGAAAATAACTGCAGGAAGGAATGCTGCGAGGTTTCCTGCTACGCCTTCCATTACGCCTTCTACAAATGCAGAGGAATCAAGAAGACCTGTTGCATTCTTAAGAGAAATTGCAAGTGTAAGAATAACGATTGGAGAGATCATAGCGTTGAAACCGCTTGCGATACTTTCCATTGTTTCTTTAAATGTGATTGCTTTTCTTGCAATGAAGTAAACCATTGTAAAGATGAGAGCGAGAAGAGCACCCCATGGAAGAGCAACGGTTGCGTCAGTATCAGAGAATGCATCTACAAAGTTTACGCCGGAAAAGAATCCGCCAACATAAAGCATTGCAAGAACGCAAAGAGCAATAAGAACAACAACCGGAAGAATGAGGTCTAAAAGTTTGCTGTTCGGATTCTGAACAGTATCTTCTTCAGGAACTCTTTCACCTTCAGTATAAAGATCGCCATTGAGAATTGCGTTTAACTCGTGTCTCGTCATTGGGCCATAGTCAAATCTCATGATAGAGATTGCAATGATGAAAACAAGAGTAAGAAGTGAATAGTAGTTGTAAGGAATAGCCATACAGAAGAGCTTGATACCTGAAACGTCAGTGCCTTCTGCATACTGAGAAACTGCTGCTGCCCATGATGAGATTGGAGCAATCATACAGATTGGAGCTGCAGTAGCATCGATAAGATAAGAGAACTTAGCTCTTGAAATCTTATGGGAATCGGTGATAGGCTTCATTACCGCACCAACTGTGAGACAGTTGAAATAGTCGTCAACGAAGATGAGTACGCCGAGTGCAAATGTTGCGAGCATAGCTCCGACTCTTGTCTTGATATGAGTCTGTGCCCATCTGCCGAAAGCGGCTGAACCACCGGACTTGTTAAGCAATGATACTATAATTCCAAGGAATACAAGGAAAAGGAAAATACCTGCAGTACCTGAAACCGCACTAACGAGACCGTCGTTGATGATGATGTCCATTGCAGGAGCAAACTTGAAGTTTGCGCTGATGATTGCACCTACAAGGAGGCCGATGAAAAGTGAGGAATAAACCTCTTTTGTGATAAGTGCAAGACCAATTGCAACTACAGGAGGGAACAGCGACCACATTGTTCCAACCGGGTTGAAGATTGAGGACTGCACTGCGCAAGCGATTGCAAAAACAACAATGAATATTGCAGCAATAATACCGCTAACGCCAAGTTTTTGTACTATGCTTGATTCTTTCTTTGGCATAATAATCTCCCATTCTTTTATTATTACGGAAAGGCTTTACGCTTTTCCGGTTGACCCAAATCCTCCACGATCGGGACCGTCGAGATGTTCTACCTCGTCGAATACGATCTGTGGCTGGTTTTCAATGATTCTGAACTGACAGATTCTGTCGTTTACGTGAATCTCAGTATCTCTCATGGCGAGAGCCGGCCAGAACCACTGGTCGTTGTCGCCTGAGTAGGAAGCATCAATGATTCCTACTGAGTTAACCTGAATAACACCAAAGTTCTTAAAAGTTGAAGAACGTGGTGCAACATGAGCTTCATATCCTTCAGGGAGCTGCATTGCAACGCCGAGAGGGATAAGCTTGAAGTCACCCTTTTTGAGAGTAATGTCCTCAGCTGCTCTAAGGTCAATCCAGTCAGATTTACCATCGATGTATCTGAGCTTTTCTATTTTGTCGGTGAAATACTTGATTTTGATTGTTTCACTCATATTATTCTCCTTACTGTGCCCCTCTGTAGTAAAGACCTCGTGTGAAGTCGCCTTCAAAGGTGCCCCCGTTATTATAGAGATTTATGATCTGTTCGACTTCATCAGCATTCTCGTCTGTGAAATAAAGAAGTCTGAAGTCGAGGTTTCTGATTTCATGCTCCCGGTCTCCCATATAAGTTGGAACAGAGTTTAATACTTCTGCAACACCAAGGTTGCATCTGACAGGAAAATCTACATTTTTTCTGTCTCTTAAACTCCTGCCGGAGCCGCAACGGCTACAGGATGTACCGTTGCTGACAGGACAGTTTCTTGTGAGCATAAGTGGCATGCGCCCATATGCAAAAAGTCCTGTTTCCACGTCAGTTTTTATGCCGGAGATGTCAGAAAGACGAAGTTCCGGAGATATGCAGAGAGTTAAAACTCCGAGATCCTCATAAACTGCCGTAGTATAAGAATTGTAACAGTTTAAAGTGAAATTGCCAATAGTCTGAAGCTTTGCTTCATTAGCGAGAACCATACCGTCCAGTGTTCCCACAAAAGCAAATGTCGCGCCTGCGTCTTTTGCTTTCGTTAGAGCCTGACGGATTCTTGCTATGCTGCGGTTTCCGTAAATACCACGAGGAATTTCCACACCGAATTCCTTTCCCGATTCTCTGATCAGACGGTAATCCTCATCAGATGAGAAGAGAGGAATAATGATTTTCCCGACAGAGGCTTTCGGTAACTGGCTTACACTTTGTAAACGGATATATAAATCTTTTGAATTGTGACTGAAAGCTTCTACAGTCGGAAGTCTGTCGCTAAAGAACGACTTCTTTGCAGAAAAAATAATCTGTTCCTCAATTGAAGCGATGGCAGCTCTTCGAAGAGCGTTTATTTCGGATACCGGAATAAACAGATTATCGCCAAGACTGATTGAAAGATTATCTTCAGAAACAGTCCATGCCGTACCACCGGTTTTCATAAGCTGAGTTCTGACCGAATCTTCGGTTGTTGCTTTCTTCTGAGCTTCTTCGGTTATCTGCTCACTGAACACTTCGGCACAGTACACATCGCCGGTTTTTGCAATGGTACCCTTGGCGTTTATTGATAAAGGCTTACCTTTTAAGGCCCTGAACTCTATTGAAAGATCATTTGGTGATGATTCTTTCTCATAAAGCTTTTGCAGTTTTGCAAGAACGGTGGAGGCGGCTACGACATCATCTTTCTGTCTTGTGCCAAACATATCTTTGCCACGTGCACCTTTGTAGTAACCATCCGTGAACCCGGAACGGGAGAATACGGCATACAGGCTACTGTTCAGTTCTTCGTCGGCAATGCCTTTAAGAGAATTACGGCAGGCAGTGACAGCTGCCGCAACGTATTCGGGACGCTTCATGCGTCCTTCGATTTTGAAGGAACATACACCGATCTTTATAAGTTCCGGTATATTTTCCACAATACTTAAATCTTTCAGTGACAGGTCATGGCCTGTTCCACCGGGAGCCGAAAACTTCAGTCGGCAAGGCTGAGCACATAATCCACGATTTCCGCTTCGTCCGCCTATCATACTGCTGAGATAACACTGACCGGAAACGCACATGCAAAGCGCACCGTGAACAAAGGCCTCGAGTTCAATGTCAGTCTCTTTTCGAATCTCAATTATTTCTTTAAGAGATAATTCGCGCGGAAGGACAGCTCTTGTAAAACCCAGCTTCTCCAGCTCTTTAAAGCCACCGGGTGTCATAACGGAAACCTGAGTCGATGCGTGCAAAGGCATATCGGGTGCTACTGCATGTACTATGCTCGCAAGGCCGAGGTCCTGTACAATAAAAGCGTCTACACCAAGGGTGCAGGCGCTTTTAATAATTTCTAGTGTGTCTTCAATCTCTCTGTCAGAAACAAGAGTATTTAACGCTAAGTGAACTTTTACACCCCTGACATGGCAATATTCAATTGCTTCACCAAGTTCATCCATAGTGAAATTGGTGGCATTTCTCCTGGCATTGAAGTTGCCGGCACCGAGATAAACTGCATCGGCTCCGGTTCTGACGGCGGCTTTAAGTGCCTCCATACTTCCGGCAGGAGCTAATATTTCTGGTGTCATATTATCCTCACTTAAGGTCTTAGTATCCCATTTCGTCAAATGTGATTTGACCGTCCGGTACCTCATTCTTTAAAGAATGAGGCTCAGAAGGGCTTCTTTCTAGAAGAACTTGCGTTCATAAGCTCTCTGTTAAGTCTTTCAATCTCGCGTCTTGAAACTTCTGCTTCCATTTTGTAACGTGCAGAATCCTCAAGATATTCTTTAATCTGACCGCGAAGGTTTTCTGCAGAATCTGTTGCCTTGATAGCCTTGTCAGCATAATCAAGAGCTGCAAGAATTGCAGCCTGAGTTACAGAAAGTCTGCTATTGTCATGAAGAATTTTTGATAAGGTTTCATCGAGGTCTTCACCGATACGCTGAACATATTCTGCGTCTTCATCTGTAGTAATGAAGTAGTCATTACCTGCAATATTAAGTCTGATTCTTTCTTTTTCCATGGTTGCACCCCTGTAAAAAATATTATAAAAAGTATAGCATAGTATAAATTTTTTATAAAGGGGAATTTGACCTAATACACTTCCGATAAGTATAATATAAGCAATTTGATATGGAGGCTTTTTGAAATGAAATTTGGCTTTATTTTTGCTGATGACATGGAGTACAATCCATTTCTTGAAATAGCACTGGAAAAGGGCGGGGAAGAGATTGACGATTGCCCGCTTTCAGCAGTGACAGTGAACTACGGTGAACATCAGATATTTGCTGTTCACAGTGGAGTTGGAAAGGTAAATGCAGCTTTTGCCGCTCAGCTTCTCAAAAACGCGTTTGATGTTGACTATATCCTCTCTGCAGGACTTTCAGGTGCAATCTCAGGTCTCAAGAAAAATGATATCGTTGCAGGAGAGACCTACGTTGAATGTGACTTCGATCTTCGCATTTTCGGCTACAAACTCGGACAGAAGACAGATGGCATGTACATCATTCCGGGCAGCGAGGTTTTACTCGATGCCGCAAAGAAAGTTCCTGGTATTAAGAGCGGAGCTCTTGGCACCGGAGACTTCTTCCTTGCCGATAAGGAGAAGAAGGACGAATATTTGAATGAATTCCACATCAATGCATTTGATATGGAATCAGCAGCAATTGCAAATGTCTGCTCAAAGCTTCAGGTACCATTCATCTCTGTCAGAAAGATTTCCGACGATGCAGATGACAGCGCGGCAGATTCATACACAGAGCTTAACAACCTTGCAGAGAAGGCTCTTTCAGAAATTCTTCTCAGTATAGTTGAAAACATGTAATCAAAAATTAAAGGCACCTCTTTTGAGGTGCCTTTTTTATGTCCAGTTGCCGCGTCCAAGAAGTGCTACGGTCATAGGTGGAACCGTAACCTTACGGTCTTCGTGACTCTCTACATTCATGATGGATGTGCAGTCAGCCAGCTCTTCAGGGATGTAGTAATCGATGCTGTGACTGTTGCGGTTTGCAATCACAAGCAGTGCGTCTCCGGTTTTCTCAAGCATCGGATGCGATGTGTTCATTCTGGCATAGCATACGCAGCCCATTCCGCCGGAAATCGGAATAAACTGTCCTTCGCTGAGAAGAGGGCAGGTTTTTCTGAGTAAACCGAGCCAGGTGTACCAGGAACTGAGTCTGGTATCAATGCTGTCCCAGGTGAATCCCTTTCTGTTGAAAGGATCCTTGTACCCCTGCATTCCTGCCTCGTCGCCATAGTAAAGAGAAGGGAATCCGGGCAGGGTGTATTGCAATGCAGCTGCTATCTTCAGAAGACTGATGCCGGTCTCATATTGCTCATCGGAGAGACTGTGAGTGGCCTGCCACTCTCTGTCTTTGCCTCTGCAGCTTTCGCCTGCGAGGCGAGTGATTATTCTTTCGGTATCATGTGTTCCAAGAAGATTCATAAGAACATCAACGACACACTTGGGATAGTTTTCTGTTACGGTCAGAATCTTTTCAAGGAAGTAGTCGGCGTCATTGTCGGCAACAAAGTCGATTATCGCATTGGCAAACGGATAGTTCATTACGGAATCAAGTTCGTTGCCAAGAAGATACTTTCGACGTACGCTATATGCTTCCTTGTTTGAAGCGTCTTCCCATACTTCGCCGATAAGAATGGCGTCCGGTTTTGTTTTTACTACGCGTTCGTGAATCTTTTCTATGAAGGAATCCGGCAGCTCGTCTGCCACATCAAGGCGCCAGCCGTCTGCGCCAAGGCGGAGCCATTTGGCGATGATGCCGTCTTCGCCTGTGATGTATTCGATATAGTCCGGGTTAGTTTCATTTACATTTGGCAGGATGTCAAAGCCCCACCAGCTCTCATATTTGTCAGGCCATTCCTTGAAATCGTACCATCCGTAGTAAGGCGACTCTTTGGAATTGTATGCGCCGAGAGTAGGGTATCGGCCCTGCTTGTTAAAGTAGAGGCTGTCATCACCCGTGTGGTTGAAAACGCCATCAAGAATAATTGAAATGCCCATCCTGTGAGCGGATTCGCAAAGGGAAACGAAGTCTTCCTCTGTTCCGAGGAGAGGGTCGATTTTTGAATAATCTGCGGTGCTGTATCGATGATTTGTGTGTGACTCAAAAATCGGGTTGAGGTAGATGACTGTTACACCAAGGCTTTTGATGTAAGGAAGTTTTTCCTCTATACCCTTAAGGTCACCACCAAGATAGTCGTTGTTCCATACCTTGCCGTTTGCATCCGGTCTGAAACGAGGCTCGCTGTCCCAAGGGACAATGTCACGGTCAGAAGGAACCGCGGTTTTAGGTTCTCCCGAGTTATTGAAACGGTCAGGGAAAATCTGGTACATGGTGCCGCTTTTGAAGTGGCTTGGGGTATCGTAGTCGGATGCGTAAACGGTCAGCTGCCAGAAACTTTCGGCAGTGCCGATAAAGCCATCTCCGTAAATGCCCTTGTAGATGCGGATGCATCCCCATGGAGTGTCATACTCGAAGTGATACCAGTAAAGACCGGGCTCTAGAGCGGTGTACTCGAGTTCCCACCAGCGTGAACCTTCTTCATATCTGTCGGTGCCGGTCATTTCATAGTTTTCCCACTCGCCGGAAAACTCGTTTAAAACGCACATACGGGCGCCGTAACATACGGCACCCGACTGAAATGGGAGCAGGAGGCGAAACATTACTGTTTCGCCGCTTTTTAATGCTCCATATTTACTTTTGTATTTGCTGTCTCTTGAATTGAAAAGCTTAGTAGACAAAAGTATCACCTTGTAAATTACTTCTTAACAGGGCTGACATGCCAGATATCACGAGCATAATCCTCAACTGCTCTGTCAGCTGCAAATATACCTGAACCTGCTACGTTCATAAGAGACATTCTGCTCCACTTTTCGGGGTCGGCATATGTCTTTACGAGATTCTCACGAACTCTCTTGTAATCGGCAAAGTCAGCAAGAACCATGTAAGGGTCGTTGTTGATCATGTTGCCTGCGAGCTCATGGAAGTCGTTTCCGTTTACTCCGCGGCCAATGAACTCGATGATTGCTTTGAGTTCATCGTTGGTCATGAAGTAATTGCTTGGGTTGTATGAAGGCTTGAGAGCGTCAACCTCTTCGGTTTTCATACCGAAGATTGCAATGTTGTCGCTGCCGACAGCATCATAAATCTCAACGTTTGCACCGTCCATTGTACCAAGGGTAATGGCACCGTTGATCATGAACTTCATGTTACCTGTACCGGAAGCTTCTGTTCCGGCAAGAGAAATCTGTTCTGAAATTTCTGATGCAGGCATAAGAGCCTCAGCCATACTTACGTTGTAATCCTCAATGTAGATTACCTTGATACGGCCCCTGATATCAGGATCGTTATTAACGATATCCGCAAAATTGCAGATGAGGCTTATTATTTTCTTTGCCATATAGTAACCTGATGCTGCCTTCGCACCAAAGATGTAAGTTCTTGGAGCGAAATCCATATTAGGGTTGCTCTTGAGCATGAGGTAGTTGCTGATGATTTCGTATACGTTGAGGTGCTGTCTCTTGTACTCGTGGAGACGCTTAACCTGAACGTCGAAAATTGAGTCAGGGTCAATGCTGATGCCCTGCTTCTCCAGGATGTAGTTGGAGAAAGTTTCCTTGTTGGCTCTCTTGATATCTGCAACCTCTTTGAGTACAGATGTATCATCCGCAAAAGCTTTAAGCTTTTCGAGCTCGCTCGCATCCTTTACAAAGCCATCACCGATGAGGTCGGTGATGAGATTTGTAAGACCCGGGTTAGACTGGCAGAGCCAGCGTCTGTGAGCTATACCGTTGGTTACATTGAGGAACTTCTCAGGAGTTAAGCTGTAATAATCGGAGAAGATTGTCTTTTTGAGAATCTCACTGTGAAGAGCGGAAACACCATTTACACTGTGGCAGGTTGCTACACAGAGGTTAGCCATTCTTACAATACCGTTTGAGATTACAGCCATGTCTTCTACCTTGCGGGCATCGTGAGTAACATCCCAGATGTAAGCGCGGTAGCGGTTATCTATTTCTTTTACAATCTGATAAATTCTTGGAAGAAGATCACGGAAGAGGTTTTCAGGCCAGCATTCGAGAGCTTCCTTCATTACTGTGTGATTGGTATATGCAAATGTTTTTGTTACGATGCTCCATGCTTCATCCCAGCCGTATCCGCAATCATCGAGGCAGATGCGCATGAGTTCAGGGATGCCGAGAGCAGGGTGAGTATCGTTGATCTGGATGGCAAGCTTCTGAGGGATAGAGTCAAGAGTCTTGTGATGTCTCAGGTGACGCTGAACAATATCCTGAAGAGAAGCAGAAACGAGGAAGTACTGCTGACGAAGTCTGAGCATCTTTCCTTCAGGGTGGTTGTCTGCAGGGTAGAGGACCTTGCAGATTGCTTCAGCCATAGCCTGCTTTTCAACAGCACGGATGTAATCACCCTGGTTGAAGAGGCTCATATCAAATCCCGGAGCTTTTGCTTTCCAGAGTCTGAGAACAGCAACACCGCTGCCGTCCTTTCCTGGAATGTACATGTCATAAGGAATTGCGATAACAGATGTGGCATCTGTTGTTTTTGCAATGTAGTATCCGTCCTGCCAGATGTTTTCTATCTTGCCTCCGAATTCTACGTTGAAGGCTTCGTCCGGCTTGGCTGTAAGCCAGATATCGCCTCCCGGAAGCCAGAAGTCCGGAAGTTCAGTCTGCCAGCCATCGACAATTTTCTGTTTGAAAATGCCATATTCGTAGAGAATGCCGTAGCCCATTGAAGAGTATCCGCCATTTGCAAGACCATCGAGGTAGCAGGCTGCAAGTCTGCCGAGACCGCCGTTGCCGAGGCCGGCATCCGGCTCACATTCGTAGAGCTTTTCGATTTTTATACCATAATCTGCAAGAACTTCTGTTGCTACAGAAGTGAGGTTCATATTGTATAGGGCGTTCTTGAGGGAACGGCCCATAAGAAATTCCATGCAGAGATAATAGACAGTTTTTGTGTCTTCAGACTGGTGGATAGTGTGTCTGAAATCATAAAAATCCTTGTTAAGGAAATCCTTACAGATGAGAGAGACCGCTTTGTAATACTGGTCATTTGATGCTTCATCCGGAGTTACGCCAAAAACATGTGTAAGCTTGGAATCAAGCTCCTGTTTAAACTTCCGCTTTGTAAGTTCAATTGCCATAATTTTTCCACCTCTGTATATGAAGTAATAATTAATACCTTTAATGAAGTACAATTATATACATTATGGGCATAAATTCAATGTTTAAAAAGCCAAAAATAACACAAAAAAAGGGCAAAGTCTGTTGACTTTGCCCTTAAATTTTAAAAATCTTTTAAAAGAAATTATGCTTCAGGCTTAATCTGAATCTCATTCTTGATGAATGTAGCAATTTCTTCCTTTGTGAAGATCTTCTTTACAGGATATGTTGGCATGATTTCTGCGAGGCAACGCTCAGCGATGAGGTCGATGTCTTCGTCCTTAATGCAGTCGAAGCCTGTTGGGATGTCAAGTCTGTCTTCCATATCACGGATAGCCTTGATGAATGCCTTACCCTTTTCTTCGTCAGTTGCGCCTGTGATACCAACAGCGTCAGCAAGTTCAGCGAGCTTGTCATAAACGTATGGACCAAGGAGAGCGTCTGAGAATACGTGTGTAAGGATAACTGACATTGCAAGACCGTGAGGAACATGATAAAGACCGCCAAGTCTGTGACCGATACCGTGAACGTAACCTACGCCACCACGAGTGAAGCACATACCTGCGTTGTAAGAAGCGAGAAGCATCTTACCGCGAGCTTCGAGGTTCTTAGGATCGTTGCAAGCTGTTTCGAGATACTGGAATACAAGCTTAACAGCTTCAACACCAAGGTCGTTGAAACGCTTGTCGTTGTACCAGATGTTTGTGTAACCTTCAACAGCATGAGTGAGTGCGTCAAGACCTGTTGTTGAAGTGATGTGTCTTGGAAGACCTGTTGTAAGTTCAGGGTCAAGAACTGCGTATCTTGCTCTGATGAATGGGTCCATAAGAGGGAACTTATCTTTTGTTTCCTCATCTGTGATAACTGCTGCGATAGTTGTTTCAGAACCTGTACCTGCAGTTGTTGGTACAGCATAGAGTGTTGGAGGGATGAGACCGTTCATCTTTGTTGAAGGGATGATTACTCTGAATACGCCACCCATCTTCTTTACAGGACGTGCAGGTCTTGCAACTCTTGCCATAGCACCCTTAGCGCAGTCCATTGGAGAACCGCCGCCTACTGCTACGATAGCGTCGCAGTTGTTGTCTACGAACATAGCTCTTGCTGCTTCTACGTTATCAACTGTTGGGTTTGGCTGAACTTCGTCATAAACAACGTAGTCAACACCTTCTGCCTTGAGAGCTTCAAAGAGACCTTCAAGAAGATTGAGGCCCATAAGACCCTTATC
>X77_Onager__coassemble_42_pt1 | contig 13151 bp, 12 predicted proteins | sample X77_Onager__metabat2_low_PE_001 | metagenome-assembled genome bin X77_Onager
TCTACTTCGGCATCGCCACGCAATACAGTTGCAGTTTTCGGAACAAGTTCCATGAGGCTTCTCAAAGCATCGGTTGTCCTGCCCTTAGAGTAGGATTCCAGGGTTTTACCTACGGTTATGAGAACAAGGATTGTCGCTGCACCCTCAAAGAAATAGCTGTCCATATAAGGCATGGCAGCTTCTTTTCCGCCGTTCGCCATGGCATTGCTTGCCTTAAACAGGGCGTATGTGCTGAAAAGAAAAGATGCGGTTGAACCAAGAGCAACGAGCGAATCCATGTTAGGTGCAAGATTCTTCAGTCCCTTAAAACCGTTTATGAAAAACTTCCTGTTGATCACCATGATAACAAGCGCAAACAGCAGTTCGATGAGTCCGACAGACACGCAGTTTGCAAAGAACCCAGGAATAGGCCAGTTCCACATCATATGGCCCATTGATACATACATGAGAACAGCCAGGAATACTGCAGAAACGCCAAGACGTCTGAGCATTTTCGGTGTCTCCGAGTCTTTGAGCATTTCAGCTTCTGCAGCATAATCCTTCCCATGATTTCTGTCTGAATCTGCAGCTTTGGAAGCATTCTGAAGGTTTGCCCCATAGCCTGCGTCAGCGACAGCTTTTGTTATTTCGGATGCTGTGGCAGTACCCGAAACAACCATGGAGTTTGTAAGAAGGCTTACCGAGCATTCCTCAACTCCGGGTACGGCATTCACTGCTTTTTCAACCCTTGCAACGCAAGCGGCACAGCTCATGCCGGTAACAGTATATTTATCCATTGTTTTGCCTTTCTATGCTCACTTCATCAGCTTCTGAAGAACGGCAAGGAGTTCATCTATAGTCTCATCGTTGCCGTCCCTGATATCCTGAGCGACACAGCTCTTTACATGATTTGCAAGGAGCTCCTTGTTGAAGCTGTTAATTGCAGCACCGGCAGCACTGGCCTGTACGATGATATCCGGACAGTAAGCGTCCTCTTCTATCATTCCTTTGATGCCACGAATCTGTCCCTCTATGCGGGATAGCCTGTTTATAAGCTTTTTCTTTTCTTCGGCATCTCGATCCTTATGGTCGTGAATGCCACTGCAATGTGGACATTTTTTAATTTCTTCCGACATAAGTCAACCTCCAAAAATACCCCCGAGGGGTATTAATCCCTTACCTAAAGGATATACCCCCCGAGGGTATTTGTAAAGCAAAATATAAAAGAAAAACCTCAAGACAAAAGTCTTGAGGTTTTCTATGGAGGCACCACCCAGATTTGAACTGGGGCATAAAGGTTTTGCAGACCTCTGCCTTACCACTTGGCTATGGTGCCATAATTAAATTTAGACAAAAAAATGGAGCGGATTACGGGGCTCGAACCCGCTACCTCCACCTTGGCAAGGTGGCGCTCTACCAGATGAGCTAAATCCGCATAAAATTGGTGCCTTCGGACGGAATCGAACCATCGACACGGGGATTTTCAGTCCCCTGCTCTACCGACTGAGCTACAAAGGCACAAAAATGGCGACCCGGAACGGGCTCGAACCGTCGACCTCTAGCGTGACAGGCTAGCGTTCTAACCAGCTGAACTACCGGGCCACTTTTGTTACACCTTTTAAAAGGTTGGTGGGAGTAACTGGACTCGAACCTGTGACCCTCTGCTTGTAAGGCAGATGCTCTCCCAGCTGAGCTATACTCCCACGTTAGCCTTCCACAGCGCCCTGTCGGCGATGTCTGTGTACCAGCGACGATTAATAATATACCGCATAGACCCATAGAAGTCAACAATTATTTTGAAAAAAACTTTATTATTTTTTTGTTGCTTCTTTGATGAGATTTATGAGGTCTTCTGATGAGAAATTGTACTTTTTATTGCAGAATTGGCAGCCAACTTCTGTATTTTCATCGTTGGCCATTTCTCCCAGATCTTTTCGTCCAAGACTGATAAGAGCGGTCTCCACTTTTGCCCTTGAACAGTTGCATCTGTATGAGACTTCTCCTTCATCCAGTACTTCCATATTGAATTTTGGCAATACCTTTTTACAGATATCTTCCGGTGTTAATCCATCGGCAAGCATACGTGTAACAGAGGTAATATTTTCAAGGCCTTCTTCTACCCTGTCGATAGTCTCGTCTGTGGCTGTCGGAAGAAGCTGAATGATGAACCCGCCTGAGACGATTATCTCTTCTGTACCGGGCTCACAGAGAACGCCAAAAGCACATACAGACGGAATCTGTTCACTTGTCGCAAAGTATCTTGTGACACCTTCAGCCACTTCACCGGTAACAAGTGGAATCTGTCCAATGTACGGTTCTCTAAGGCCAAGATCCTTGATGACTGTAAGGGTGCCATTGTGTCCAATGGCGCCACCGACATCAAGCTTTCCGAAATTGTTAAGAGGAAGGTCCACACGAGGATTTCCAATGTATCCTCTGACATTACCCTGATAATCAGAAACTGCAACTACGGAACCTGCAGGGCCGTCTGCGTTAATTCTGAGAGTCAGTGAATTGTCTTCCCCTTTAAGAGTTGCTCCCATGAGAGAAGCCGCTGTAAGGGCTCTGCCGAGAGCAGCTGAACAAACATTTGAGGTTCCGTGAATGCTATGCGCCTCACGGACAATATCTGTAGTATCGGCAGCTATACAGGTAAGCTGACCGCACTCCGAAATACAACGAACCAGTTTACCCATTAATTCTTTTTAAGCCTTTCAAAAATAGCATCGTATCCGCCTTCGCCGTAGCTGAGTGAGCGGTTAACTCTTGAAATTGTTGCAGTAGATGCGCCTGTTGCAGCAACGATTTCACTGTATACACGCTTTTCTGTAAGCATCTTTGCAACTACAACTCTCTGTGAAATTGATTTAAGTTCATTTACTGTGCAAAGATCCTCGAAGAATTTATAGCATTCTTCTTTATCTTTAAGAACAAGGATTGCGTCGAAAAGAAAATCAAGATTCTCATCTTTTAACTTATCAGTCATAATTAATCCCCTTTAAACCTGTTTTAGTCACCTAAACAATTGTAGCATCGCCGTTTCACAAAGTAAAGCGTGAAAGTGCCAAAATGTCGACTGACATTTTGGCACTTATACTTAAACATTCGCTATAAAATTACGTACTGTGTCTGCACCTTCGCCCTTCAATGCAGAGAAAGGTACAACGGCAGTCGGTCCGAATTCGGCTACCTCATTTGCTCTGTCAACCAAAGCTTTCTGGTACTCGGTCTTGTTGAGCTTGTCACTCTTTGTAAGTACAACTATAAACCTTGAGTTTGTATCCTTAAGGAACTGAAGCATCTGGAAGTCATCCTGAGACGGCTTGTGTCTCATATCAATGAGCTGAATAACAAGAGGAATATTTCTTCCGCTTGTGAAATAGCCATTAATCATTGTTCCCCAGCGTTCCTTCTCGGCGTTGGATGCTTTGGCATAGCCATATCCCGGAAGGTCTACAAGCTTTATGCCGTCGCCGTTGAAGAAATTGATTGTGATAGTCTTTCCCGGCTGAGAACTTACACGGGCAAGATTTTTTCGTCCGAGCACCTTGTTTATAAGAGATGATTTTCCGACATTTGATCGGCCGGAAAAGCACACTTCGGGAAGGGTGCTTGGTGGCAATTGTTCGAATGTTCCGTAGGAACGTTCGAAGGTTACATTGTCAAATCTCATTTTTACACCTTAACTATGGCCCTGTTCCATACATCTGAAATATGAGAAACAGGAACGAATTCAATGTGTTTCAATACGACTTTATCTACGTCATCAAGATCAGGCACATTGTCTTTTGGAATGAGAACTGTCTTGATACCTGCTTTGTAAGCAGCCATAGATTTTTCTCTGAGTCCGCCAATCGGCATTACTTTGCCGGTAAGGGAAATCTCACCGGTCATAGCCACTGAGCCGTTTACCTGCTTTCCGGAGAGAGCTGAATAAACGCTGGTGGCAATTGTGACACCTGCAGAAGGACCGTCTTTTGGAACCGCACCTTCAGGAACGTGAATGTGAATATCCTTTTCCTTGTAGAAGTTATCCTCAAGGCTTAAGCTGCCGGCGTTGGAGCGGATATAACTTACGGCTGCCATTGCGGATTCCTTCATGACATCGCCAAGCGAACCTGTAAGTCCAACTCTGCCTGTTCCGGACATAACGGAAGCTTCAACCTGAAGCATTTCTCCGCCAACCTGTGTCCATGCAAGGCCGTTGGTTACACCGACTTCATTTGAAAGTTCCAGGCTCTCCTTGTACTTCGGTGTACCGAGGAGATCTCTCAGGTCTGCCTGTTTTACGGATTTCTTATACTCAGCGTCCTTTACAATTTCCAGTGCAGTTTTTCTGCAGATGGTATTGATCTTTCTTTCGAGAATACGAACGCCTGCTTCTCTGGTGTAGTCAGAAATTATAGCTCTGATGGCACCATCGGTGATTTTAAGCTGTTCTTTCTTTATGCCGTTGGCCTTGAGAGCCTTCGGAATAAGATGCTTCTTTGCAATGAAGAACTTTTCCTCGGCAGTATAGCTGTAAAGGTCTATTACTTCCATCCTGTCGAGAAGCGGTGCAGGGATATTGGCCTTGTTGTTAGCTGTTGTGATGAATAATACCTTTGACAAATCGAAAGGTAATTCAATGTAATGGTCCACAAAAGCCTTATTCTGCTCTGCGTCAAGAACTTCGAGCATTGCAGAAGCCGGATCGCCTCTGACATCCGCACCCATCTTGTCGATTTCATCGAAAAGAATGAGCGGATTGTCCGTTCCGGCATCTATGATTGCATTCATTATGCGTCCCGGCATAGCACCGATATAAGTTTTTCTATGTCCGCGGATTTCTGCTTCATCTCTTACGCCGCCAAGAGAGATTCTCTCATACTTTCTTCCGAGAGCCTCAGCAAGTGAACGTCCGATTGAAGTTTTGCCGACACCCGGAGGTCCTGCAAGGCAGATAATCTGTCCTTTGACATCAGGGTTAAGCTGTCTTACGGCAAGAAGTTCAATGATACGTTCCTTTACGCTTTCAAGTCCGTAATGATCGCGGTCAAGAACCTTCCCTGCCTTTACGACATCGAGTCTGTCCTTTGAATGAGTGTCCCATGGCAGAGAAAGCACGGTATCAAGGTAAGTTCTGACAACAGCACTCTCCGCATTGGCACCCTGGCCCATCTTCTGAAGTCTTACAACTTCTTTTTTGAGCTTTTCTCTGGACTTGTCATCAAGATTCTTTATTGAGTCAATCTTCTTATTGTACTCGTCAATTTCGTTTATAGTCTCAGGTCCGTCGAGTTCTTCAGAAAGAGCCTTCATCTGCTCACGAAGATAATATTCGCGCTGGTTTTCATCCATGCTCTTTTCAACCTTCTGAGCAATTTCATTCTCAAGCTGCTTCAGTTCAATCTCTGACTTTAAAATTGCACAGAGATTTTCAAGACGGGTCAGCGGCTGACGTGTTTCAAGCACCTTCTGTTTCTTTTCATAAGAAACAGGGATAACGGACGCGACGTAGTCCGCTACGGAACCCGGATTATCGTCATTGTTTACTTTAATCAAAACATCCGGAGCAATCTTGGTATTGAAGTGAGCGTATTCTGTAAAATACTCTCTTGCCTTGTTGAGAAGTGCGAGAGAATAATTCTCGTCCTTTTTAGGAGTCTTTCTGTCCTGAGCAAGCTTTACATCTGCGTAAAGGAAGCTTCCGTCATATCCTTTTTCTATAGTCGCTCTTCTTACGCCTTCAACAATCACTCTGATGTTTTTTGAGTCAGGCACTCTGATAACCTGTCTGATTCTTGCAACGACACCAAGCTTATAGCAGTCGCTGAAATCAGGAGTTTCAACAGTTGCATCTTTCTGGGTTACCAGGAATATCTCCTGACCATAATCAGTCGCTGCATTTATGGCATTAACAGACTTCTGTCTGGCAATATCAAAATGTAATACCATATCAGGGAATACTACAAGGCCTCTTAAGGCTATTGTAGGAATGGCATATATGTTTTCGTCCATTGTTTCACCACCTGTAAAAAAAGGAGCTGTCTCCCACAGACAGCTCCTTTTAGGTTTAATAGTAACGTACTGCGGGCAATTTATTTAGCCACGTTTTTTCTTTCCCGAGGAAAGCTTTTCCGGCTGAAGCAAAAGTGCTTCCGGTTCAGTGCGCTTTGTATTACGCATTATTTTTGCATCTTCGAGACCCTTTACAGAAGCTTCGGTAATGATAACCTTCTCTACCGTATAGTCTGAAGGAAGGCTAAACATAAGAGGCTGAAGCACTCTTTCGATTACACCTCTAAGACCTCTTGCGCCGGTTTCTTTTTCAAGTGTCTCTTTTGCTATTGCACGAAGTGCACCATCTTCAAATTCGAGTTCCACACCGTCCATTTTGAAGAGTTCCATGAACTGCTTTGTGAGAGCATTCTTAGGCTCGCCAAGAATACGAACAAGAGCATCTTCATCGAGATCTTCGAGAGCAGTGATAACAGGAATACGTCCTACAAGTTCAGGAATAAGTCCGAACTTTACAAGATCCTGAGGGATTACCTTTGCCATAGCTTCGGTAAGGTCCATTTCCTTTGAAGCCTTAATATCAGCTCCAAAGCCAAGACCGCCATTTTTTGATCTCTTCTCAACTATCTTCTGGATACCATCAAAGGCACCACCGCAGATGAAGAGAATATTGGATGTATCAACCTGAATAAACTCCTGCTGCGGGTGTTTTCTTCCACCCTGTGGAGGAACGTTTGATACTGTTCCTTCAAGTATTTTAAGAAGAGCCTGCTGAACGCCTTCACCACTTACGTCTCTTGTGATTGAAGGGTTCTCTGACTTTCTTGATATCTTGTCGATTTCATCGATATAGATGATGCCACATTCGGCACGTTCAATATCGAAGTCTGCAGCCTGTATGAGTCGAAGAAGAATATTCTCTACGTCTTCACCGACATAACCTGCTTCAGTGAGGGTTGTAGCATCTGCGATTGCAAATGGAACATCCAGAATGCGAGCAAGTGTAGATGCGAGCATTGTCTTACCTACACCGGTAGGACCAAGAAGAAGTACATTACTCTTCTGAAGTTCGACATCTGTGGAATCACCGTAAAAAATACGTTTATAGTGATTGTAAACCGCAACGGAGAGAGCAATTTTGGCATCGTTCTGTCCGATAACATACTCATCGAGAAGTGCCTTGATTTCCTGTGGTTTTGGAAGAGGCTTAGCTTCGCTTCTGCCGTGCTTTGACTTTCTCTTTTCTCTGATAGCTTCATCTTCATAAACTATCTCTGAGCAAAGTTCTACGCACTCATCGCATATGTACACGCCGCCCGGGCCGGCTATTAACTTTTCAACTTCATCCTGTGTCTTACCACAGAAGGAGCAGTGCAAGTCCATATGTTCGTCTCTTGGCAACGGTTACACCCCCGAATTATCTCTTATCAACAATTTTATCAATGAGACCATATTCAAGAGCTTCTTCAGCGCTCATGAAGTTGTCTCTCTCTGTATCCTGAGTTACCTGCTCAATAGATTTGCCTGTGTTTTCAGAAAGAATTCTATTAAGCTTTTCTTTTGTCTTCTGGATATTGTTTGCTACGATCTGAATGTCTGTAGCCTGTCCCTTAGCACCGCCTGATGGCTGGTGAATCATAATTTCAGCATTTGGAAGAGCATATCTCTTTCCCTTTGCACCGGCAGCGAGAAGGAATGCACCCATGCTTGCTGCCATGCCCATTGCTATTGTTGAAACATCGCACTTGATGTACTGCATTGTGTCATAAATAGCGAAGCCGGCACTTACTGATCCGCCCGGGCTGTTAATGTAAAGACTGATATCCTTTTCAGAATCCTGTGCCTCCAAATAAAGAAGCTGAGCTACTACAAGGCTTGCTGTCTGGTCATTAACTTCGTCTGAGAGAACAATGATTCTATCGTCAAGCAATCTTGAGAAGATGTCAAACTGACGTTCGCCTCTGCTTGTCTGTTCTACAACATATGGAACTAATGGCATAAATTTACCTCCTTGGTTACGTAAAACGGCAAGGTATAAAACCCCGCCGCCTTCCGTGTTTCAGTATTTTGTTTATTTAAGAGTACAGTCTGATTATTAAACTTATTCAGCTTCCTTGTCTGCAGCCTTCTTAGTTGTCTTCTTGGCTGTAGTTGTCTTCTTAGCTGTTGTTGTCTTCTTTGCTGCAGTTGTTTTCTTTGCTGCAGGCTTCTTTTCAGCATCGTCAGCCTTTGCAGCTGTCTTCTTTGCTGTTGTAGTCTTCTTTGCAGCAGTTGTCTTCTTAGCTGTAGTTGTCTTCTTTGCTGCTGTCTTCTTTGCAGGCTTTTCTTCTTCAGCCTTGTCGTCAGCAGCCTTCTTTGTTGTCTTCTTTGCAGCTGTCTTCTTTGCAGGCTTAGCACCTGTAATCTTTGCTGCAGCCTTTACAGCTTCGAGAGCCTTAGAGTTGAGAACGTCTTTTTCAAGATCAGTTTCAGGAACAAACTTTCTGATCTGCTCCTCTTCCATCTTGTACTGTTCTGCCATCTCAGCATACTGCTTGTCGAGATCTTCCTTAGTAACTTCGATCTTTTCAAGTTCAGCAATCTTTTCAAGAGCAAGTGTGCACTTAACCTGGTTCTCAGCACGTTCCTTGAAGTTTTCACGAAGTGTTTCTTCTGTTGTGCCTGTGAACTGGAGATATGTGTTGAGGTCAATGCCCTGTGCCTGCATCTGATAGCCGAACTCGTTGATAGCATTGTCAATCTGGCTTTCGATCATGCACTGTGGGATTTCGCTCTTAACAAGACCTGCAATCTGGTTGAAGAGGTCAGAATCAACAGCTTCATCAGCTGCATCTGCCTTTGTCTTCTTAAGGTCTTCTTCTGTATGAGCCTTGAGTTCAGCAAGAGTGTCGAACTCAGAAACGTCCATTGCGAAATCATCATCAAGTTCAGGAAGCTGCTTGTCCTTAACTGTGTTGAGTTTTACCTTGAATGTTGCATCTTTGCCTGCGAGCTCTTCAACATACTCTTCAGGGAGAGTAACATTTACGTCGAACTCGTCGCCTGCTTTATGACCAACGATTTGATCTTCAAAGCCAGGAATGAACTGACCGCTGCCAAGTGGAAGTTCATAGCCTTCAGCCTGGCCGCCTTCGAACTGCTTGCCGTCAACATAACCATCAAAGTCGATTACTACGAGGTCGCCGTTCTTTGCAGCCTCTTCAGACTCTGTGTAACGTGCGCCGCGCTCCTGAAGTGTAGCAAGTTCAGCTTCAACGTCTTCAGCTGTAACTTCTTCTGAAGGTCTTTCAACCTTAAGTCCCTTATAGTCATCAAGTTCAACGTCAGGCTTAACTGTTACCTTAAGTGTGAACTCAACGCCATTTTCAGAAACTTCTGTGAAGTCAACATCGTATGGGTTGTCAACGATTTCTACGCCTGCTTCCTTAGCAGCTGATTCAACTGCTTCAGGGAAAATCTCTTCGAAAGCATCGTTGTAGAATACTTCCTTGCCATAAAACTTTTCAATCATTCCACGAGTAGCCTTACCCTTACGGAAGCCAGGAAGTGAAATGTTCTTTTTCTGCTTGTTGTACACCTTGTTGATGGCATCGTTGAAGGTCTTGCCGTCAACTGAAATAGCCATTTCGTAGGTATAGTTGTTGATTTTTTCTGAAGATTTTAAACTCATTATGAGTACTCCTCCCAATTACTACTATTAAAACTAGATTATTATATCAGATTGTTTTGTCAATTTCCATATTTTTTTGCGTAATTTAGCCGTTTTTGATTAGATACGGATAAAAATTCAGAGAGTCTCCCGAGACAAGATTAAAGCTTATGCCGTCGCGTTCACCGCGAAAGGCATAATTGATGGCATTGCCATGAAGATGAGCATAGTAAACCGTCTTTATTTCGTTCTTTCTCAGTACATCCATTATCTGAGTACATTCTCTGTCTCCCGTCAGTGGCGGGTAGTGAATGAAGACAATGATTTCCCTGTTAAATTTCTTTGCGGCATCTATGGACATCTGCAGTCTTCCGCACTCCCTCAGGATGACAGTATCCTTGTCGTCAACATCATCATCGAAGAACCATCCCCTCGTTCCACATATGGCAACTCCTTCCACCTCATACGCGTTGTTATGCAGAATTCTGATGGAATCGAATCCGTTTTCCTCCAGAAAGCGGTTCATTTTTGTCATGGTATTCCACCAGTAATCGTGGTTACCTTTGAGGATAATCTTTTTTCCGGGAAGGCTGTGAAGAAATTCAAAGTCACTTTTAGCCTGTTCAAGGCTCATCGCCCATGAAACATCACCCGGAATGACAACCGTGTCTTCCGGCTTTACCAGTGCTTTCCAGTGAGTTTCAATTCGGCTGACATAGTCAGTCCAGCCCGGGAAAATATCCATTGACTTGTCCGTATCCGGGCCGAGAGAAAGATGAGTATCTCCCAATGCGAAAATAGACATAATAAACTCCCTTAAAAAAAGGGCCACCGATTCCGGCAGCCCTGAAATTTTAGCCTTTTATTCCAAGCATGTCATAAACCTGCTGTTCCATCTCATTAACTTCGCAAGTTGTGTTGAAACGAACAGTCTTGTCCTTAAGACCTGCAAGAGGGGCAGGAACAGGAACTCCTGTTTCCTTGCAGAGAGCGTCTGCCATTTCAAATTCGTCAACTGCAGGAGCAGCGCCGAGAACTGCAGTAATTACGCTCTTGGCAAACTTGTAAGGGCTTGCTGTTGATGCGATAACTGTAGGTGTCTTATCGCCTGTCTTTGCAACATATTCGTTGTAGACATTGATAGCTACACCTGTGTGAGTATCTGAAAGGTACTTGTTGTTTTCAAATGTTGATTTGATTGTTGCTGCAGTGATTGCATCGTCTGCACAGCCTGCAGAGAAATTAGCCTTAACAAGATCAAACACTTCAGGAGATACGGTATACTTACCTGCCTCTGAAAGCTGACCCATCCACTCTCTGATTATCTCGTCATTGTCACCTGCAAGGTGGAAAAGAAGACGTTCAAGGTTAGATGAGATAAGGATATCCATTGAAGGAGAAGTTGTAGTATAGAAATCTCTGTTTCTGTCATACGTTCCTGTTGTAAGGAAATCTGTAAGAACATTGTTTGCGTTTGATGCACAGATAAGACGACCGATTGGAACGCCCATTTTCTTTGCATAGTAAGCTGCAAGAATGTTGCCGAAGTTACCTGTTGGAACTACAACATTCATTGGCTCGCCCTCTTTGACTGCGCCACATTCGAGCATATCTGCATATGCGCTGCAGTAGTAAACAATCTGTGGAACGAGACGGCCCCAGTTGATTGAGTTTGCTGATGAGAACATCATGCCGTTCTCCGCAAGCTTTTCTGCAACGGAAGCGTCGGTAAAGATAGTCTTAACGCCTGTCTGAGCGTCATCAAAATTACCCTTGATTGCGCAAACTCCAACATTGGCACCTTCCTGAGTTGCCATCTGAAGTTTCTGCATTGGTGAAACACCGTCAACTGGATAAAATACGAGAATCTGTGTATTTGGAACATCTTTGAAGCCTTCAAGAGCAGCCTTGCCTGTATCACCTGAAGTAGCAACAAGAATTACGATTTTCTTATCAGGAGCAGCTTTCTTTGAAGCTGTTGTAAGAAGATAAGGAAGAAGCTGAAGAGCCATATCCTTAAATGCACATGTTGGTCCTCTGAAAAGTTCAAGGATCTTAGCCTGACCATCGAGATCAACAACAGGTGCAACCTTTTCTGATGTGAACTTGCCTGCCTTGTATGCACCACTTACACAGTAGTCAATCTCTTCAGCAGTAAAGTCTGTGAGGTAAAGTGAAAGAACCTTCTTGGCTCTTTCGATGTAAGACATAGGAATCATTTCCTTAATGTCATCCATTGAAAGTGAAGGAATTTCTACCGGAACAAAAAGTCCGCCTTCTGCAGAAATGCCTCTGGTAATAGCCTCTGAAGCTTCTACTCTGAGACTATTATCTCTTGTGCTTGTATAAAGCATGAAATCTCTCCTTTATCCTTAAAAAGCATTTTCTATGTAGTTAATTCTATACGGTACGTCGGTTTCATCTGCAAATACCTCGGCGCAGTCAAACCTCGGCTGGAGTTTTCCGCCATAAACGAGGCTTTTATGAGTCGCCATATAGTATTGCGCAGTCTTGACGATTTTCTGCTGCTTCGAATAGGTAACCGACTCCATGGGTCTTGCAATTCTTGAAGGTCCCCGAGTCTTAACCTCAACAAAGCATATAAACATATTTTTCTTGGCCACAATGTCTATTTCGCCGAACCTACCGGAGAAATTTCTTGCCAAAACAGTGTACCCCTCTGCCTCCATCCAATCGGAGACATACTGTTCACCCAACACCCCAAGTCCATATTTTTTCATAGTCTTTGGGTGTCCTTTCAAATATTTCAATTTAATTTATAACAAAAGACAAAATAAATCAACGATTATGCTTTATTTTCTTTTGATTTACGTACTCTTTCGAAGTTTTTCTCTAAAGAATCCGGCTTCAGAAAAGAAGCTCTGTGAACTTCGCTTGGTCCATGCTCCATAAGCATCTCATAATGAAGAAGTGATCCGTACCCTTTATGCTTTGCAAACTGATATTCCGGATAAAGCTTATCCAGTTCAAGCATATACCTGTCCCTTGATACTTTAGCCAGTATGGAAGCAGCTGCAATTGACATTGATTTACTGTCGCCTTTGACCACAGTCTGAGTCTTTATTCCAAGGTCCGGGTCTCTGTTGCCATCGACCAGAGCCATGTCAGCTTTTCCCTTAAGGCCATGAACAGCCCTGTTCATGGCAAGGTAGGTAGCATGCAGGATATCAAGTTCATCTATCTCTTTTTCTGTTGCCGTTGCAATAAAGAAATCCTCTGCATTATCGATTATTACATCGAAAAGCTGTTCCCTCTTTTTCTCAGAGAGCTTTTTGGAGTCGTTAAGTCCCGGAATCTCTGTACCCGGACGCAGAACAACTGCGGCCGCAAATACAGGACCTGCAAGAGGTCCTCTGCCCGCTTCATCAATTCCGCAGACATATGTGGCACCTGATTCTATTGCATCATTCTCCAGAGAGTAATCCGGAAATGTTGCGGGTTGTCTTAAAGCCAATTCTAAAACTCCTTTGTTCAGCCGCGCGGTGGTCGCTCAAGAGTAATC
>X77_Onager__coassemble_44_pt1 | contig 12762 bp, 9 predicted proteins | sample X77_Onager__metabat2_low_PE_001 | metagenome-assembled genome bin X77_Onager
GCATAATGCCTTTACTTTGTCGGCGTCAAAGTCTGCAACAAACGTAGTTTTGCCGTTTTCAGCTATTTTATCTGCGATTTCAGCGAAGGAAGAAACAGTTTTCAGTGGAACTGTCTTCTCTGCCGCTTATTCCTTTTCCTCAGATAAACCACCTGCATTGGAAGCAGCCTCTCTAAGACCCAGTCTGTCTATCATGCCAAACATTTCAAGTCTGGCAAGAGTGCGGACAGCCTTCTGAGGATCACCGGCTGTAATCTTATAGCTTTCAAGGTTCGTATCAATTGGAGCATCGAGAACTATGCGTCCAAGCTCACGGCTGAGATAAGCATTGTCCCTGTCAGCTTTAAGTTTATCCGGAAGCTTTCCTTTAAGAGGAAGTTCATCTATATGTTCATATATGTAATCTATGTTGTGGTAATCGTGAATAAGAGCCTGAGCTGTCTTCTCGCCTACACCTGCAACACCCGGAATCTTATCGGATGAGTCTCCCTGAAGAGCCTTTACTTCAATAAGTTCGCGAGGATTTGCCACCTGATACTTTTCAGTGATTAGAGCAGGAGTGTATTCTTCTGTAACAGCCTTGCCCATCTTTGTGGAAGCAAGAAGTACAGAAACGTTATCTGATACGAGCTGGAGAGAATCCCTGTCTCCAGTTGCAATGTAGCAGTGGTCTCCTTCACCTATCTGAACAGAAAGTGTTCCAAGTATGTCATCTGCTTCAAAGCCTTCCTTTTCCACAATAGTGTAGCCAAGGTCTACGAGGATTTCCTTAAGGATAGGCATCTGTGATGCAAGTTCAGGAGGCATACCTTTTCTACCGGCTTTGTATCCGTCATACATCTTATGTCTGAAAGTTGGTGCACTGAGGTCAAATGCAACAGCAACGGCATCAGGATTTGCAACTGCCTTAAGACGTTCAAGAATGCTCAAAAAGCCATAAATGCCATTGGTAAACTGACCGTCTTTGGTTGATAAAAGCTTAATACCAAAGAAGGCTCTATTGACTATACTGTTGCCATCTATAACAAGCAGATTCATATAATTTACCTCCGCAAAACTATTAATATCTTAGCTTTTAATTTTACCATAGTGACTATCAGCTTTCAATTTGTTAAAATAGCACTCGAATCAATTACATTTAAAGGAAAGATTACTTTGAAGATAGGAAATGTCCTGATAGACGGGCCTGCCATGCTCGCTCCTCTCGCAGGTGTTGCAGACCGCGCAATGCGCGAACTCTGCCTTGATTATGGCGCCGCAGGCGTCACCACTGAAATGGTTTCCGCAAAAGGTTTCACCATGGGAGACCCGAAAAGTGCGGAACTTTTAACCATTCATGAAAAAGAACAGCCATGTGCCATTCAGCTTTTCGGTTACAGTCCGGAAATAGTGTCTGAAGGTGCAAAAAAGGCCGTTGAGTACGGCCCGGCTTATATCGATATTAATATGGGATGTCCCGCTCCGAAAATCGTTGGAAACAAGGGTGGCTCTTCCCTTCTTAAGGATCCGGACCTTGCAGTTGCCATAGCAGAGGCTACCGTAAAAGCAATCGACCTTCCGGTAACTGTTAAAATGAGAACCGGCTGGGATAACGACAGCATCGTATGTGTGGACCTTGCAAAGCGTCTTGAAGATGTCGGCGTTGCCGCAATCACAGTCCACGGCAGAACCAGAGAGCAGATGTACGCCCCACCTGTTAACATCAACGCTATAGCCGAGGTCAAAAAGGCCGTAAGCATTCCTGTAATAGCAAATGGCGACGTTATCGACGGACCAACTGCCGCCCGCCTCTTTGAGGAAACAGACTGCGATGCAGTAATGATAGGCAGAGGTGCCCAGGGAAGACCATGGGTATTCCAGCAGGTAAATGCATTTATGAATGAAGAACGCATTATCCCTGAACCTCCGGTTTCGGAACGCATGCGCGTTATGCTCAAACACGCCGAACTCATCTGCAGTTACAAGGGCGAATATGTCGGCATGCGCGAAGCCCGCAAGCATGCCTCATGGTATATTCGCGGAGTTCGCGGAGCAGCACAGTTCAGAAATTCCATCGGTACATTGTCCACCATGGAAGAACTTGCAGAGCTCGCAATGAAAGTCATTGAAGCAGATGCCAACAGCTTAAGATAAATCAAAAAGCCCACCGCTTTCGCGGTGGGCTTTACATTTAGTCTATCTCATAAAGAGCATGTGCATTTGCGTTTGCGATATCGACGAGCTCCTGTGGATCCATGCCACGGATAGCGGCGATGACCTCGGCTGTATTCGCGATAAGTGCAGAGTGGTTTCTCTTTCCACGGAAAGGAACCGGAGTCATATATGGTGCGTCTGTTTCGAGCACGAGTCTGTCGATTGGAATTGCTCCCGCAACAGCAACCGGCTTCTTGGCATTCTTGAAAGTTGTTGCACCGCCAAGTCCGATGTACATGCCGAGCTTTACAACTTCTTCGGCCATCTCAACGCTTCCGGAGAAGCAGTGAACAACACCCTTTGGCTGATACTTCTTAAGAAGTTCCAGTATGTCGCCGTGTGCCTCTCTGTCGTGAATGATAACAGGCATATCCAGGTCTTTTGCAAGAGCAAGCTGTCTGGACAGAAGATCTATCTGGGTCTCACGAGGAGCATTGTCTTCCCAGTAGTAGTCGAGGCCTATTTCACCCACTGCAACTGCCTTTTCCTCGTTCTGAAGGAAATCAGCAATGACATCGAGGTCTCCTTTACGCTCATCTCCTGCCTGCTCAGGGTGGTAACCGAGAGCGCAGTAAATGTAATCGTATTTCTTTGCGAGTTCAAGGCATCTTACGGATGACATAAGGTCAACTGCACAGTTGACCACGCCAACCACTCCTCCCTGCGGGAGGATGGTGCCGAGGACTTCGTCTCTGTCTTCATCGAATGCTTCATCATCATAATGAGCATGTGTATCAAATATATTGTTCATAATCGTTTAGCGGAATGTTGCTCCTGTCGGGAAGTCATCAACAAAGAGTACCTTTACATCATTTTCTGCAACATCTGCTGCAATAATCATGCCTTCGCTCTCAATGCCGCAAAGTGTTGCAGGCTTGAGGTTTGCAACGATTACAACCTTATGACCAACGAGATCTTCAGGTGAATACCAAGGCTTGATGCCGGATACTACTGTGCGCTCACCTTCGCCATCATCAAGAGTGAGCTTCAGAAGTTTCTTGGCACGCTTGATTTCTTCGCAGGTTTTAATCTCAGCCACTCTGAGTTCAACCTTTGCAAAATCCTCGAAATCGATTTTTGCAATGCCCGGAACCTCTTCCTTTGCTGCAGTTTCTGCCACCTTGGCATTGTTTGCTTTCTCAGCTTCCTGAGCAGCCTTCTGACGAGCTTCAATCTCCTTGAACATTTCGTCCTTGTCAATGCGCTGGAAGAGAGGCTTTGCTTCGTTTGTCACGATGCCAGGCTCAAGACCGCCCCACTGTGTGAGTGTGTCATAGTCATTTGCATTCATGTTTGTCTGAGCAAAGATAGCATCTGATGTCTCAGGCATGAAAGGCTTGATCATGATTGCAAGGTAACGGATAGCTTCGAAGAGGTTGTAAAGAACTGTGCCAAGTCTCTCCTTCTGAGCTTCGTCCTTTGCAAGAGCCCAAGGCATTGTTTCATCGATGTATTTGTTTGCACGCTTTGCAATTGAGAGAACTGTCTCAATTGAATCTGCAACTCTGTAAGTCTTAAAGAGTTCTTCTACCTTCTGAACAGCTTCAATGCAAGTGTTTGCAAGGTCGTCATCAACTGCTTCCCTGCATGTCGGTGCCTGAATAACGCTGTCGAAATACTTCTTGTTCATTGCAATTGTACGGTTAACAAGGTTACCGATTGTATTTGCAAGGTCAGAGTTATAGCGCTCAATCATTGTTTCATAAGTAATGGAACCGTCTGCGGCATAAGGCATCTCTGAAAGAAGATAGTAACGGACTGCATCTACGCCAAAGAGGTCTACAAGGTCATCGGCATAGATTACGTTGCCGCGTGACTTACTCATCTTGTCTTCGCCGAAGAGAAGCCAAGGATGACCGAATACCTGCTTTGGAAGAGGCTCACCGAGAGCCATAAGCATAATTGGCCAGTAAATGGTATGGAATCTTACAATATCCTTACCGATTACGTGAACATCTGCAGGCCAGTATTTCTTGTAAAGGTCACTTGAACCGTCAGGGTCATAACCGAGAGCGGTGATATAGTTTGAAAGCGCGTCAATCCAAACGTAAATAACGTGCTTGTCATCGAATGTTACAGGGATACCCCATTTGAAAGATGTACGGGATACGCAAAGGTCGCGAAGACCCGGTTTAATGAAGTTGTTGAGCATCTCTTTCTTACGAGCTTCAGGGTAAATGAAGTTCTCGTTTGATTCGATATACTCTTCAAGCTGCTTCTGATACTTGGAAAGCTTCAGGAAATAAGCTTCTTCACTTGCAGGCTGAACCTCGCGTCCGCAGTCAGGGCACTTGCCGTCGACAAGTTCCGAGTCAGTCCAGAAGGACTCACAAGGTGTGCAGTAAAGGCCTGAATATTCGCCCTTGTAAATGTCACCCTGGTCATAGAGTTTCTTAAAAATCTTCTGAACAGATTTCTCATGATAATCGTCTGTTGTACGGATGAATTTATCGTATGTTGTATTAAGAAGATCGCAGATACCGCGAATCTCGCCTGCTACACCGTCAACGTACTCTTTTGGTGTTACGCCGGCTGCTTCTGCGTAGTTTTCAATCTTCTGACCGTGTTCGTCTGTACCTGTGAGGAAGAAAACATCGTAGCCCTGCATTCGCTTATACCTCGCCAAAGCGTCGGTCATAACGATTTCATAGGAATTTCCTATGTGTGGCTTACGAGATGTGTAAGCTATAGCTGTGGTAATGTAAAATTTTCCTTTATCCACTGCTGTCTCCTCCTTTTTATATAATCGCCATATTTTAACACAAAAACAGTGTCTTTACAAATTGTTCGGGTTTTGTGAAAAAGCACAAAGCATAATGTAAATTATTTGTCATTTCGATTATAGAAGTTACACTTTCTCAACACTTATAATAGACTTGTATACTTTTTGTTTGGAGGAATAAACATGAATATTGAAACAAACTATCCTTTTGTCCTTGTTCATGGCATGCTCGGCTTTGGCAAGGATGAACTTATGGAAAATTATGTTCCATACTGGGGCATGCTTTCCGGCAGTATGAAGGCTTATATGGAAGATCAGGGATATGAAGTTTACTGCCCGTCTGTAGGTAAGTATTCCAGTGCCTGGGACAGAGCCTGCGAACTTTACGCTCAGCTCGTTGGCGGCACAGTAGACTACGGTGTGGCTCATTCCGAAAAGTATGGCCATGCAAGATTCGGCAGAACCTACAAGAAGCCTCTCTTTGAAGGTTTCGGTCCTGAAAAGAAAGTAAACCTTTATGGTCACTCTTTCGGTGGTGCAACAATCCGTCTTTTCGCTACTCTTATGGCTAAGGGTTGCGAAGAAGAAATCGCAGCAACACCTGCAAATGAGATTTCCCCTCTCTTCACAGGCGGAAAAGAAGACTGGATTTTCTCAATTACTGCTGTAGCTTCCGTACATGAAGGAACAACTCTTCTTTATTCTGCAAAGAACGTTATGGATAAACTTGAAGACGTAACATATATGCTCGCTAACCTTTCAGGTAACAATATCCTCGGTAAGCTTTATGAAAGCCACATGGAACAGTGGAATCTCATTCAGTGTTCTGAACCGGGCAAGGTTAAGAGCAGACCATTCAGCCGTGCTATCCAGAACAAGATTAAGGACAGCCACGATAACGTATGGTATGACCTTACAATGCAGGGTGCAAAAGAAGTAAATGAGAAGATCGAATGCCTTCCAAACATTTATTACTTCTCATGGCCATGCTGCAAGACAAGTCAGAAGCATTTCTCTCTTAAGACTCAGCAGACTCCAAGACTTAAGATGTGCCCACTCTTCTGGCCTATGTCATGGTCAATCGGTAACTATCCACGCAACACAGTTGATGATTATCCAATCGACGAGCACTGGCTTGCAAATGACGGCGTAGTACCAACAATCTCTGAAAAGGCACCACTCAATGAGCCTCACATGGATCTTCACGATCTCAAGGGCGAGCCTCAGAAGGGTATGTGGTATGTTTACGACGTATTCCCATATGACCATCTCGGTATCATCGGCGGATTCCTTCCTCCAACACCGGCTGCAGAACTTCAGAAGATTTACTACAATCACGCAAGACTTATCTGCCAGTTAAAGAAATAAAAAAAATAAGGACAGTGGTTTCTAACCACTGTCCTTTTATTTTATATAACCCTGTTTTTTGAAAAACTTTTCGGCATCGTGAAGGATACGCTTGTCGTTTTCAAAGCGTAAGAGCTTCTCTGCCCCGTCAAATGAGAGCCAGGAATAATCTTCTATTTCAGACTCCTGAATGACTGTTCTGGTATCATTTGTAACCGCTGCAAAGATAATTACTTTTTTGTCTATGCGGTTTTGAATCATGTAGCTTGATTCTTCCGCAAAGCCCGGAATGATATCAATGTGGATGCCTGCTTCTTCGAGAACTTCACGTTTTGCTGTTTCTTCGAAGGTTTCGCCCATTTCTACATGGCCCTTCGGGAAACTCCAGTGAGCTGAACGCTTATTCTTAATGACAAGGAATCTGTCCTCGCCTTTAATATTGCGATAAACGATTGCCCCGCATGAGGTCTCATAATAGCATTTGATATTCTTTGGACTGAAAAATTCGAGAGCTGTTGCAACATCGTTAATGATGTATCTCTTTGATTTCGGAGAAACTACAAGGTAGTTTTCTCCATCTTTCTCGAAAGAGGCAATTACTCTTCCATCGAATTTCTCGACCGGATGGTCGATGCCCATTATAAAAGCTTTGAGCTTTTCTCTTTTTCTTGAGGTGACATAATCAATTTCACCGTAATTCAAACCATATGTGAATCCGTGCTGCTCATTGACAGAAAAAATTGGGACAGTCACCTTTACTCTGACATACTTGCCAAGCATAAGCTATGTACCCTCCAAGGATGCTACGCATCAGAAAATGTTGGGTAGATTATACAGCATTTACAGAGTTCATTCAAGGTTAAATGCTAACGGTTTATATCTGTTCAGGATCATCTGCAACTTTGATAAGAGTATTAATCCTGTTGGCAAATCTTGCCTCTTCCATGTCATCAAACATAGAGAGCATTTTATCGAAATAACCGAGAGCATTATAAACAACAATCTCGCCCTTGTACTCACCGACATATTTTGAAGCCATGGCGCTGAAAAGCTCATCAAGTGTACCTATTCCGCCCGGAGCTGCCACAAGGCAATCAGAAATTTTCAGCATTTCGGTTTTGCGGTCGTTAAGGTCTTTTGTATGAATTGTATGTGTTACACCTTTGTGGTGAAGTCTTCCGTCTTCAAGAGTATCAGGAAAAACGCCAATTATTTCAGCACCTGCATCCTGAAAGCCGCTTGCCACACAGCCCATAAGACCGTCGTCATATCCGCCAAAGACAAGGGTATGACCTTTTGCACCAAGGGTTTTACCGAGGTTGTACATTATGTTTCTGTACTTTTCATCCACGTCTTTTGCAGATGTAAATACACAAATATTCATTCCGTTATTTCCTTTCTCTTTTCATAGACAAGATACGCCGTGTAGGCCAATGACAGCAGCATTGCCAATGCTGTTATTTTTTTGCCTGTCGAGAAACCGGCAACATCATAAGTCATTTCAATGACATTCTCGCCCTTTTGTAACGGAATGCTATAGAAAGTGCCTGCAAATTTATTTGTCTTAATCTTTTCACCATTGTCGGTTACTGTCCAGTTTGGTGAAACAGGAACAGAAAGGAAGAGATTCATGCCCTTCTTATCGGCATCGGCAAAAACTGTAATCTTTCCTTTTTCGTATCTGATATCGGCATCCGATACTGCTTTTTTATTGAGTGCCTTTGCAGCTTTTTTCAAAGCTTTGGTATCAAGTGAATAACAGTAAACATCGTTGATGTCGTCCTTGTTTCCGGCGAAGTCATAGCGAACCTCGACCTCCTTCTTCTTGCTTGTGTCAAGAACAAGGGTCTGCGGAGTAAGCCAGAAGGAATAAACAGATACAAACTTATTGTTGCAGTATACCTTGCCGGTAGTCCAGCCATTGGTATTAAGAGCAAAATAAGTGATTCTGTTTTTCTTTTTCTTTGGAGCTTTAAATGTAAGCTTTCCCTGCTTTAATTTGTATTTGATCTTTACCTTCTTGTAGATTTTTGTTTTCTTTCCAAGAAGTTCAGTATAAAGCTGGTTTACATATTCAAACGGGTTTTCATCATAAACAGATGTTACTTCTGTTGAGTAAACAAGAGCAGGTTTTATGAAATACTTATTCTCCTTTATGCCGTCTTCCGAAATGAAATACTTAACAGAAAGAAGTGAGTCAGGAGCAAGCATTCTGACATTTGTACATGGCACTGTCGGGTCTGAAGCATAGCCGAGTTTTGCCATCAGATATGCCTGGTTATTGGCATAGGTAGAAGAATAATGTCCTATTCCCGGATAACCGAGAGCATATGAATCGTTGTAGTAGGAAGTGAGGTTTTCGTTTGAAAGGAAACGATAGTCTTCCTGAGCGATTCTATAAAATGTTGTATCGTTCTTGAGGGTTTCTTCAATGTAAGGAGCTCTTTTTTCATAGTACTCCTTATACTCAGAAGCACTTGAGAAACCTTCGTGTCTGAAAAGAGCTATGGCGTTAAGGCCAAGCTCTGCAAACAGCAGGGCTGCAAGAGCAACCGAGCCAAACTTCTTAAACCATTCCTTGCCATTTGCATACGCATCATAAATGAGTGCATAAATAAGCATTATTACAGCAGTAATGCAGATGAATTTGACCGGTGTTGCATCCTTTTCGAAATAGTTGGTTATAAAGACAAGCATTATCTCAAAGAGAGTCACCTTGATAACCGTCTCTCTCTTCTCGTTTTCAATGTCGCTTAAAACCCTGGCAGCAATGAAAATAAGGAATGCAATGATAATGTAGCTGTAGCGATACCAGTAAGAAGTAATATCTCTGAATCCGTTTGCAATGTATTCAAGAGGCTTAAAGTAGCAAAGCATAAGGAAAGCAAAAAGAATAATTCCATTTGCAATTTTATCCTTAAGCGCATAATTCTTACTTACGAAATAAACGCCAATTGCGATAAACACAAGGCTTCCGCAGAAGAGTGAAACTCCCCCGTTATAACTCTGGCTGCCTATTGCAAAACCTGAGAGAACGTTGAGCGGATTGGCATTGAAATCCACAAGAAATTTCATTTCACTCTGTCCTTTTCCAAGGAGCAGAGATTTTATTGACGGCAGGAAGAATACTGCTGAAATAGCGAGCCCTGCAGCACCATGAAGGATAGCAGATCCAAAGCTTATAAGCTTCTGTTTTGCTGTTCTGTCACTGTTTGAAGGTGCTAGGAGTTCAACTATAAAGAAGTAGATGGCTCCGATACAGTTGAAGTATCCTGCATACCAGTTAAAGAGAACGGAGAAGCCAATCGCAAAGATGAAGAGCGGGCTTTTACCTGTTCTTACAAGCTGGTAAATACCGAGTAAAACGAGCGGGAACATATAAACCCCGTCAAGCCACATAATGTTGGCTGACTGAGCAATTGAATACTGCATGAGAGCATATGACACAGAGAGAAGAAGAACAAATTCTTCTCTGAGATCACCAAAGCGATTCTTAAGATAAATGCCGCTTGTAAGACCTGCCGTTGAAAGCTTCAGGAGAACAAGAAGCGAAAAGACAAGATGTTCCTGTCCTTCCTTGAAAAGAAGGATAAGGAAGTTGAAAGGTGATGCAAGATAATAAGCGAAAAGAGCTACACCACTATCCCCGAGGAAGTTGGTAAAGCTGAAAATCATGTCATCTGTTCCGTCTTTTATATGTCTGTAGTATCTGAAGAAATCCACATACTGGATGTTTGCGTCGTGGACCGCAATACTATTGTCGCCAAATGGAGCCACATGGCAGAGAGCAAAAACAATCAGCAATAAAACTGCAGGTGTAAAGAAACACAGCAGGAAAAGAACAGATTGTTTTTTCAAAAACTTATTCATTGATTCACCTGATTTCGACACTGTCAGTCGGTAATAAAGAATTTTGCGGAATATGGAGTCATCTCAAGGTCAAAGACTCCATCTTTTTTAAGTACTGTCTCCCCACCATCATAGTGAACGGTGCCGGAGTATATTTCGTTGTCTGACGCTAAGAGAAGTGTCAGCTTTTCGTTGTAATCAAGCTTTAATTTGTACTCCTGAGTCTTCTCGGAGAAATTAAACACGCAAAGAATATGCTGGTCTCCGCCAGAACGGACAAATGAATAAAGACATTTGTCTTCACTGTGGCAGTCAACCCAGTCAAATCCCATAGTGATGTAATCAAGAGCGGAAAAAGCAGGATTATCAAGATAAATATGGCTTAAATCCTTCATAAATACACTGAAGGAGTCGTGAAGAGGATATTTCAGCATATCCCAGTCCTGTTCTCTTGTTTCGTCCCATTCACGAAGCTGAGCAATTTCATTGCCCATGAAATTAAGCTTTTTGCCCGGATGAGCGTACATGTACATGTATAAGGCTCTCGCCTGAGGGAATTTTCCCTCATAGAGTCCACACATTTTCTGTACTATAGTCGCCTTCCCGTGAACAACCTCGTCGTGTGAAAGAGGAAGAATGAAGTTCTCATCATAGTAGTACATCATTGAGAATGTGAGCTTATGATAAGCCTTTTTTCTCTCTTCCGGAGTTTTCTGCATGAAGTTGAGAGTGTCGTTCATCCAGCCCATGTCCCACTTATAATCAAAGCCCAGACCGCCATCGAATACCGGACGGGTTACCTTCGGATAATGTGTGGAATCTTCGGCTGCAAGAATTGCAGACGGATGGCGAGCCTTAAGGCCGCAATTAAGTTTCTTTATAAACTCAATTGCATTTTCATTCTCGCCTCTTGCCTCTTCTCCCTGCCAGTAAATCATATTGGCGAGGGCGTCTATGCGAAGACCGTCAAAATGATATTCACTAAGCCAGTAGTTGGCATTTGACATAAGGAAAGACTGAACTTCTCCCTTGGAATGGTTAAAGTTACAGCTGCCCCATTCGTTGTATCCGATATCCGGATGAGGATATTCATAAAGTGCCGTTCCGTCATAGTTAATAAGACCATATCCGTCCACGGCAAAATGAACAGGAACAAAATCAAGAATTACGCCAATACCGTTTTTATGAAGTTCATTTATAAGGAACTTCAGATCGTCTGCTGTTCCGTATCTTGAAGTCGGGCTGAAAAAGCCTGTGTTCTGATAACCCCAGGAATTGTCGCAAGGATGTTCGGAAAGCGGCATAAACTCAACATAGTTATAGCCGTGTTCAAGAAGATACGGTACAAGAATGCCGGCAAGCTCCCTGTAGGTATACCAGCCTTCTTCCTCGTCCTCAGGGTTTGTCTTCCATGAACCCGCATGCATCTCATAGATGTTAAGAGCTTCCGCAAGTCTTGTTGTACGGGACTTCATCCATTCTTCATCTTCAAAAGAGAAGCTTTTCATATCACGAATTACAGATGCGCTTTTGGGTCTGCGTTCCATGCCAAAGCCATATGGGTCGGAATGATCCACAGCGTTGCCGTCTTCTGTATGGATGACATATCTGTACATCTGTCCGGCTTTTGCCTCACTGTTAAACGCCTCAAAGAAACGTCCATCCTCAGTGCGAGCCATCGGCTGTTCACACCAGTTATTAAATTCACCTATTACTGAAACGGAAGCTGCTTTTGGAGCATAAGTTCTGAAAACGGCTCCGTCATCGGTAAGATGACAGCCCAGGAACTCATATGCGTCAAAGCAGTTGCCTGTGTAAAACTCTTTCAGATTCATAGTGACCACCACTAAAAAAATGATTATTTAAGGTTTGCAATATTTGATTCGGTAAGATCATAGATCTTTACAGCAACCTTTTTGCCCTTAGTAAGCTTTGCAATTTCGCTGTCATATGTTGACTTTGAAATCTCCTTAGGTGCGTCAATGTAAGCTCCCTTGGTTGAATACTTGAGGTAAGGTGTTGCAGATGTCTCATAGCCAACAACTGAATTGCTGTCGCTTATACCAAAGTCAGATGCTACAGAGTTTGAAACGAAGCCATATTCTGTGCCAATCTTAAACACGCCATTGTCGTAGAATACAGGCTCGGAATAAACCTTTGCAGTTCTTGTTATTCTCATAACCTGCATGTTCTCATCAAGAATAAAGTAACTGCTGTAAAGCTGTGAGTTGGCAGAAACGTTTGTATATGTGGTTGTGAAAACCATTGTCTCGAGTTTACCGTCACCATTAAAGTCTGCAATTGCATACTTCTGATACTCAGTAGTTGTTGTTTCAGATTCGTTTCTGCAAGGATGTCCGTTAACCTTCTTGTCTGCAGTCTTAAAGAGGTTGTTAAGGTAAGCCTTCTGCTTACCCATGGAAGAATCCTTGTCTTTCTCTTTATCCTTACTGTTTTTATCTTTTTTGTCTTTTTTGGATGAGTCGTTTTCCTTAGCTTTCTTTGTTGTTGTCTTTACAACAAATTCAGCTTCATCTTCATCATCTGCAAAAGGCCAGTCTGTCTCTTCTTCATCATCGTCAGATGATTCTTCGGAAGATACAGTTGTCTTTACGGAAGGATACTCATCTGCAGTAACAATTGTAGGACCC
>X77_Onager__coassemble_45_pt1 | contig 12733 bp, 11 predicted proteins | sample X77_Onager__metabat2_low_PE_001 | metagenome-assembled genome bin X77_Onager
ATTCTGAACATCAGTCTTTTTTATAAGAGAATCAACCTGTTTAGCCGCTGTCGGCAAAGCAATGTTCAAAACCTTCAGTGCTATTGAAGCAAGTTCGCTCTGCGTAGTGGTAAAAATACCACCGACAGTAAATTCTTTATTGCCGATTTTAACATCTTTTGATGGAGCAAGAATTGCTGCTTCAAGAGCGAATCCCAGGGCCATATATTTTGCACCCTGCTTAAGCTGTCTTACCGTCAGCTTATCGTAACTTTTTTTGGCCATTTATATACCTCACGTTTAAGTCATTAAAACGATTATAGATTCTTAAAATAAGCACGTCAAATAAATACGCTGCCATCTGACACGTATAAATGTTCCCTGAGAATACGGACAGAAGGATCGGCCAGGCCCAGTTCCTTCACTATTCTATCAATGAATATTCTCGGGTTGATACCGAACTGATTGGTAGACGGAAGTGTAACTCTCATACTGATTGTGTCGCCCGGTGTTATTGAAACATCCTTCTTGTGCTCTGCAATATTGATGGTTTTGAGTACCTTTGTTCTGCCCTTTTTGCCCATCTTCTCAATGTTAAGTTCCGGCATCTGCATAACCTTCACAAGGTTTTCATAAACCTCACCCGCATTTTCCAAAGCAGGAGTTATTTCAAACAGATATTGAGACTCTGCTATTTCTGTCATTTTATGCTTAGGTTCGCTAATGGATGAAATGCCAATGTTCTCCGGCATAACCTCGCGCATTCTGCGGATAATTTCATCGAAATCCATATCTTCGATAAGACGGATGTCAACAGCCTCATTAAGGCCCTCTGCCCCAAGTGTCAGCGGCATAGAGAAATTCATATACGGTCTCGGGTTAAAGCCTTCCGTATACCAGAGAGGTATGCCGGCTCTTTTGAAAGCTCTTCCGAAGAATCTGACAAGATCAAGGTGAGAGATGTACTTGGCCCTGCCGGTTTTAAAGAATCTGATTCTAATCTCTTGCATCGCAGTCACCTCCGTTGAGCTTGTCTGCGCCGCAACCGGCACAGCCGATGCGGCAATGCGGAGTGGTTTCACTCTTCTTTGCCTTTTCACTTTCACGAATAAGGAACTTCTTTGAAGGTCCATATTCTATATGATCCCATGGAAGGACTTCATCGTATGGTCTCTCGCGGTTCGCATAGAAGGCAGGGTCAACACCGCATTCCTTCATGGCATCAAGCCATCTGTCATAATCAAAGTGATCGTCCCAGGCATCAAGATGTCCACCGTTCTCATATACCTTCAGGAGAACAGGTCCAAGTCTTCTGTCAGCTCTTGCGAGGACGCCTTCGACAAATATCATATTGGTCTTGTGGCATGAGATATGAAGACGGGTTCCGGTTGCAAGTTCATGAAGACGTTCCTGTTTAACATTCAGTTCATCACGAGCAGCCTGCGGACTCCACTGGAAAGGAGTAAAAGGCTTCGGAACAAAGGAAGAAGCACTGATATTGACTGTGAGCTTTGCCTTCTTCGGTCTGTCCGGATTCTTATAGAATTCGTCAACAACCTTCTTGCCAAGTTCGACAATCTGGTCAACGTCTTCCGGTGTCTCGGTAGGAAGACCAATCATGAAATAAAGCTTTACCGTCGTCCATCCATTTTTGAATGCAATACGGGCGGTATTCATTATCTCGTCTTCAGTAATATTCTTATTGATTGCATCTCTGAGTCTCTGTGAACCTGCTTCGGGAGCAAATGTAAGACCACTCTTTCTGATGAGGTTAAGCTTTTCAACAAGCTCATCGGAGAAAGTATCTATTCGAAGAGACGGCAACGAGATGTTGATATTATTCTCGGTAGTCCATGAAGTCATCGTCTCAAGAAGAGGCGTGATTTCAGAATAGTCGGAAGTTGATAAGGAAATAAGAGATACCTGGTCGTAACCTGTGGAGTCACAGAGGTCTCTCGCCTGTCTGTCAACTACCTCAGCGCTCTTCTCGCGAATAGGTCTGTAAATGAATCCGGCCTGACAGAAGCGGCAGCCGCGGATGCAGCCGCGGAAGGTTTCTTCAACAACTCTGTCGTGAACTATCTCAATATAAGGAACGATAAATTTATCAGGATAAAAGGCCGTATCCATGTCGGCAACCACACGTTTCTTTACAACGGCAGGCGCTCCGCCTGTCGGCGTCACGCATTTAATGGTGCCATCCTCTTTGTATTCGACATTGTAACGGCTTGGAACATAGAGACCCGGTATTCTCGTACAGGCGTCGAGGAATTCCTCCTTTGAAAGGCCGTTTTTCTTGCACTCCTTATAAAGGTCAAGAAAATCCATCATGAGTTCTTCGCCGTCGCCCAACTGGAAAACGTCAACGAAGTCAGCCAGAGGTTCAGGGTTGCAGGCACAAGGTCCCCCTGCAACTACGATACCCGAAAGGTCGTGTCTGTCCTTTGCAAGGATTGGCACACCTCCAAGATCAAGCATATAGAGAATAGATGTAAAAGACATCTCATACTGGAGAGTAAAACCCAGCACATCGAACGAACTGAGCGGGTCACCGCTTTCAATCCCAAAAAGCGGCATGCCTGCTTTTTTCATTTCTTCGGCCATATCATCCATTGGCACGAAGGCTCTCTCACACCATGAATCCTCTCTTGAATTAATAAGAGAATAAAGGATTTTCATACCAAGGTGAGACATACCTATTTCGTACGTATCCGGAAAGCAGAAGCAAAAGCGGATGTCTACATCTTCTCGATTCTTTGTAACGCTGTTCAGTTCTCCACCAATATACTGAGCGGGTTTCTGCACACGCGACAGTATGGTTTCAAGTTTCGGGTCAAGTCGTTCCATATCTTCACCATTCAAATAAATATTCTCTAAAATTGTAATAAAAAATGCCTGCTTTGAGAAGTCAAAGCAGGCAATAAAATGTGGATTGTCAGAAATTAGTTTCTGTTACCTTTGTGGAAGTTTCTGTTTCCGCCACGGCGTGGTCTGTCTTCCTCAACAGGCTCTTCAGCTACCATACCTTCAACCTCGATGAGAGCATCTCTGCGAGAAAGGTTGATACGTCCCTGATCGTCAATCTCTGTAACCTTAACGATTACTTCGTCGCCTACAGCAACTACGTCTTCAACGTTCTCTGTACGCTTAACATCAAGCTTGCTGATATGAACAAGGCCTTCCTTGCCAGGAGCGATTTCAACAAATGCACCGAATGACATAAGTCTTGTTACAACACCCTTGTAGAAAGCACCAACTTCAGGATCGTTAGCGATTGTCTCGATCATGAAGATAGCACGCTGTGCATTGTCAAGGTCGAGAGCTGATACAAATACCTCACCCTCGTCATTAACGTCAACCTTACAGTCACATTCAGCACAGATCTTCTGGATAACCTTACCCTGCTTACCGATTACGTCACCGATCTTGTCCGGACTAATCTTTGTTGAAAGCATCTTTGGAGCATACTTTGAAACCTGCTCACGTGGCTGTGGAATTACAGGAAGCATGATTTCATCAAGGATGTATTCACGAGCCTTCTTTGTCTTTGCGAAAGCTTCCTTAATGATTGCAGGTGTAAGACCATGAACCTTAAGGTCCATCTGGATAGCTGTGATACCCTTGTGTGTACCTGCTACCTTGAAGTCCATGTCGCCATAGAAGTCTTCAAGACCCTGGATGTCGATCATTGTCATGAAGTCGCCATATACGCCTTCATCGCCTGTGATAAGACCACAGGAAATACCTGCTACAGGAGCCTTAATAGGAACACCTGCTGCCATAAGTGAAAGTGTTGAACCACAGATTGAACCCTGTGATGTTGAACCGTTTGAAGAAAGAACTTCTGATACTACACGGATGGCATATGGGAATTCTTCAACTGATGGAAGAACAGGAACAAGAGCCTTTTCTGCAAGAGCACCGTGACCGATTTCACGACGTCCAGGTCCACGAGAAGGCTTTGTTTCGCCAACTGAGTAAGATGGGAAGTTGTAGTGATGGATGTAACGCTTTTCTGTTTCCTCATCGATACCATCGAGCTTCTGAGAATCAGAAATAGGAGCAAGTGTTGTAACAGAGAGAACCTGTGTCTGTCCTCTTGTGAACATACCTGAACCGTGAACTCTTGGGAGAAGGTCAACTTCAGCATTAAGAGGACGGATTTCGTCGATGCCACGGCCGTCAACACCCTTGTGCTCATCCTTGAGCCATGCGCGAACAACATGCTTCTGAACGAGGTACATGATTTCATCAATCTTACCCTCGTTGCCTTCGAACTGCTCATCATACTTTTCATGAACAGCATCGTAAATTGGAAGAAGAGCTGCATCTCTGATACGCTTATCGTCTGTATCGAGAGCCTTCTTAACATCTTCAATGCAGAAGTTTTCAATTTCAGCGAAAATAACAGGATCAGGATCGTTTGATTCGAACTCAAACTTTGGCTTGCCGATTTCAGCAACAATGCTGTTGATGAAAGCAACCACTTCCTTGTTAGCTTCGTGAGCAGCCATGATGCAGTCGAACATCTTGTCGTCAGGAATTTCCTGGCCGCCTGCTTCGATCATTGCAACGAGATCTGCTGTTGAAGAAACTGTAAGCTTAAGAGTAGACTCTGCTCTCTGCTCAAGTGTTGGGTTGATAACGATTTCATCGTTTACAAGGCCAACATTAACAGAAGAGATTGGGCCTGCCCATGGAATATCGGAAATAGCGATTGCTGTTGAAACACCGATAGCAGCTGCAACTTCAGGTGAGCAGTCAGGATCAACTGCCATTACTGTTGCTACAACAGTACAGTCGTTTCTCATGTCCTTTGGGAAAAGAGGACGGATTGGTCTGTCGATGCAGCGAGATGCAAGAACAGCCTTTTCAGAAGCCTTACCTTCTCTTCTCTGGAAAGAGCCCGGAATGCGGCCAACTGAATACATTTTCTCTTCAAAGTCAACTGAGAGTGGGAAGAAGTCAACGCCCTCACGTGGCTTGTCAGAAGCAGTTACTGTACAAAGAACAGCTGTTTCGCCGTACTTACACATTACTGCAGCGTTTGCAAGCTGAGCCATCTTACCTGTTTCGATAACAAGTGGTCTGCCTGCGAGTGTGGTTTCATAAACTTTGTAGTCTTTGAAAAACATTAGTTTTACCTCTCTAAAATTTATTTCGGGAGGTTAGGTTTAGCAATAAATAAAACATCTGATTTTCAGGTGCTTTATTCACTGCTAATACCTATTTGGGACCTCCCGTTTTTAAGCCCTTAATTGGGCTATATATGCTAATTAAGGCAAGCGGTTTTCACCGCTTGCCTAAATCGCTTATTACTTACGAAGACCGAGCTTCTTGATGAGAGCACGATATCTTTCGATGTCTGTCTTCTGGAGATATGCAAGAAGGTTACGTCTGTGACCTACCATCTTAAGAAGACCTCTGTTTGAGTGATAGTCATGTGGATGCTGCTTCATGTGGTCGTTAAGGTCGTTGATTCTCTTTGTGAGAACTGCGATCTGTACTTCCGGTGAACCTGTGTCACCTTCGTGAGTAGCATACTCTTTCATGATTTCCTGCTTTTCAAGCTGTGTCATAATTTTCACCTCATTAAAAATATTGTTACAAGTATCCTAGGGGTGGGCAGGTGAACCACTTGCTAAGCAAGTCTACCCCCATCTCCAAGAAACAAGCACAAGTAGTATATCATAAGAGCATTGAGCGGTCAAGAATTTTTAATAGTCTCTACGTCTTTGCTCATCTGATCGATAAGATCTTCGACATTGTCGAATTTCATCTCAGGTCTTAAGAACCTGACAAGTGCCACGTCTACCTTTTTACCATAAAGATATCCGTCAAAATCAATGATATGCGTTTCGCTTGAAACGCGGTCATTGTATTTGACCGTAGGTCTGACACCTATGTTTGTTGCACCCTTGTATATTTTACCGTCAACCATACATCTTGACTCATATACGCCAAACTTTGGCACTGCAAGCATCTTCGGGTAAGGCTGATTGATGGTCGGGAAGCCCCATGTTCTTCCGCGTCTGTCACCATCGACAACTGTCTGTCTGAAGTGGAACGGACGTCCGAGCATTGCTGCGGCAAGTTCCATATCGCCCGCTCTGATAGCGGCACGTATGCGAGTCGAGCTGATTGGCTCATCCCCATACATTGTTGCCGGCACCATTGTGAAAGCGATACCTGCCTCATTACAAAGCTTTTCCATGTCCTTTGGAGTTCCTTTACCATATGCGCCAAAAGTGTAATTAAAGCCAACGCAGATGCCTTTGGCATTAAGGCGATTTATCAGTATTTCGTCAAAGAATTCTTCCGGAGACATATGCTTGATTTCAGCGAAATCAAGTCGGATTGTTTCCATACCAAGCATTTCAAAAGCTTCGTCAAGGACCTCGCCCTCAAAGACGCAATCCGGTGCCTGGCCGGTAAGAACCTTTAATGGATGCTGAAGAAATGTACAAACGCTTGGAATCGCGCCAATTTCTTCTGCCATATCTCTGGCAGTATCAATAACTCTCATATGACCTATATGAAGGCCGTCAAAGCTGCCAAGGGCCAAAACGCGACCCTGTTCCATCTCCTCACCTACTTACATAAACTCGTTTAACGGCAAGTACATCAGAGTTTTCGGCAATCTCGCCAAGTCCCAGAAATTCCTCGTTGCAATAAACGCGATAAAGACCCGGAACCTTTTTGAAGGTACTTTTTATACGAAGAAGATCAAGCTCTCCTCCGTTTCTGAACCTTTTGCCCTGTGCCTCAGACACTCTGATTTCATCGTAACACCCGAGAGCCTCGTCAACTGAAATCACGAGAGAATCAACGGTTCCCTCTTCCTTTGCCTTTTCAAGTTCTTCAAGTGTATAAGTCTTTTCTATCGGGAAGCCGCAGGCTTCTGTGCGGCGAAGAGCAACCATTGTTGCTCCGCATCCCAATTCTCTGCCAATGTCGTCAATCAGCGTTCTGACATAAGTGCCTGACGAACAGCCGACACTGAGACTGTAGTCATTTTCGCTTATATGGGATACCTCAAGCGAATAAATGGTAACCGGTCTCGGTTCTCTTTCGACCTCCACCCTGTCGGGCAAGGTCATACATTCTGACGCCATCCTTTTTTATGGCAGAAAACATTGGAGGAACCTGCATTATGTCTCCACGAAACTTTGGAAGGACTTTTTCAATGTCTTCCAGAGAAACATCGACATCATTTTCACTGAGTACGGTTCCTGTAATATCAAGCGTATCGGTTGTAACACCCAGACGCATCGTTGCGACATAAGCCTTCGAGGACACCGGAAGGAAGTCCAGGAATCTTGTCGCACCGCCAAGCATAATTGGCAAAACGCCGGTTGCCAGCGGATCGAGTGTTCCGCAGTGGCCGGCTTTCTTTTCGCCAAAAAGCCATCTGGCTTTTTTTACAGCCAGGAAGGACGTTATGCCTTCCGGCTTATCAAAACATATTATTCCAGTCATATTATTTAAACTTCGCAGTTAAGCACTTGCGCAATGTATGAAAGCATTATGTTAAGGCCTTCTTCTGCATTGTCAGGCAAATCGCATCCGCCTGCGCGGACATGACCGCCACCGCCGAGAAGAGCGCAGACAGCCGATGCGTCTACAGGTTCGTGTGTTCTTACTGACGCCTTGAAATGTCCATCCGCCTTCTGTTTTAAGGTAATGCCAACCTTTACGCCTTCTATCTGTCTTGAAAGAGCAGTGATGAATTCACCTGCATCTTCAGATGCGCCATACTTTCCAAGCATTTCGGTAGTAATTGTAATTACCGATACCATGCCATTGCAGTAAAGCTTCAATCCGGACATAGCCTCTGTCATAGTTCTTATATGAGAGATAGGCTTTGTCTCAAAGAAAACAGTATTAATGTAGGCATTGTCTATACCGAGTTCAACCAGTTCTGCTGCCGCGCGATAACACTCGGCGTTGGCGTTGGAATATCTGAAGCATCCCGTATCGGTTGAAAGGCCGGTATAAAGATCTGTCGCAACAGGTATGGAAACAGGAATGTCCATAGCCTTAATCACCCTGTAAAGTGTAAGGCAAGCTGCGGCGTCCTCTGCTCCAAGGAGCAGTTTTCTGGCATAGCCCTTGTTGCTTACATGATGATCAATGCAAAGATCGACATCATCTTTATAAACCGAGAGTCTGTCTCCGAGAAGAGAAGGATCAGCAATATCTACCGCAATAATGTATCCCGGTTCAAAATCCTGCTTTTCTATTCCGTCGAATAAGAAATGATACTTCTTCGGTAATTCCTGAGAATTTTCAACTCTGGCCTTTTTACCCAGTGACTGGAGAACTCTGCAAAGAGCTGTTCCACAGCCGATTGTGTCTCCGTCCGGGTTCATATGAGTGAGTATGAGGACGTTATCAACTTCCGGAGTTTTAAGGAGTTTTGCAACGTCTTCAGTCGTAACTAACATTAAGACTCATCTCCTCCCGTAAGGCTGTTAAGCTCACGGATAATGTCCATACCATGCTGAATTGAGTCATCAGCAATGAATTTGAGTTCAGGGGCTTTTCTGAGGTGAAGATTTCTTCCAATCTCACCTCTGATGAAGCCCTGTGCACCGTTAAGCGCCTTGGCAGCCGCCTTGGCGCTGTCTATTCCATTAAAGTCACTAATATAGACTTTTGCATATGATCCGTCACCGGATACATCCACACGAACAATTGTCAGGATTTTTCCGGCTACACGAGGATCTTTTATTTCCTGAAGTACGGCTACAAGCTCACGTCTGATGTCTTCTGCCGTACGCTGAGATTTATGTCCTGCCAAAGGGGTACCTCCCTGTTATCAGTCTTCTCTATACTCTTCTGTAATGAAGGCTTCGAAGATGTCGCCTTCCTTGATATCATTGAACTTTTCAAGACCAATACCGCATTCGAAGTTCTGTGCAACTTCCTTAACGTCATCCTTGAAGCGACGAAGTGAAAGGATTTCATCTTCGGCAATGATGATACCGTCACGGATTACACGAATCTTGGCATTTCTTGCAATGTGACCTGCAATTACATAAGAACCTGCGATTGTACCTGCAGAAGAAATCTTGAATACGTTTCTTACTTCTGCACGTCCGATGTCAACATCACGATACTTCGGAGCAAGCATACCCTTGATAGCATCCTGAACATCGTTGATGCAATCGTAGATGATACGGTATGTTCTGATTTCAACGCCGTCTCTCTCGGCATTGTTCATAGCCTCTGTTTCAGGTCTTACGTTGAAGCCGATGATGATTGCATTTGAAGCATTTGCAAGCATTACGTCAGAATCAGCAATACCACCTGTAGCAGCGTGAATTACTCTTACGCGAACTTCTTCATTTGAAAGCTTTTCGAGACTCTGTCTGACTGCTTCAACAGAACCCTGAACGTCAGCCTTAACGATGATGTTAAGGTCCTTAAGTTCGCCTTCCTTGAGTGATGAGAAGAGGTTATCAAGAGTAACCTTTGTCTGTGCCTTGAACTGTTCTTCCTTGATAGCGTCCTTACGCTGTTCAACAAGCTCACGAGCAAGCTTTTCGTCAGAAACGGCATCGAATACGTCACCTGACATTGGAACTTCTGCAAGACCTGTTACCTCAACAGGAACTGATGGACCTGCTGTCTTTAAGTGCTTGCCGCGTTCATTTGTCATAACACGTACACGGCCAACTGCTGTACCTGCAACTACTGTGTCGCCCTGGTTAAGAGTACCATTCTGGACAAGAAGAGTAGCTACAGGACCGCGCTGCTTATCAAGACTTGCTTCGATAACAACACCCTTGGCAGCTCTGTTAGGGTTAGCCTTGAGTTCAAGCATTTCTGCAACGAGAAGTACTGATTCAAGGAGCTGATCAAGGTTCATACCTGTCTTTGCTGATACAGGAACGCAGATTGTATCACCGCCCCACTCTTCAGGAACGATTTCATGTTCTGTGAGCTGCTGCATGATTTTATCAACTGTTGAGCCCGGCTTATCCATCTTGTTGATAGCAACAACAATTGGGATTTCAGCGGCTTTTGCATGGTTAATAGCCTCGATTGTCTGTGGCATGATACCGTCGTCAGCTGCAACAACAAGGATTGCAATGTCGGTAGCCATGGCACCACGTGCACGCATTTCTGTGAATGCTGCATGGCCCGGTGTATCGAGGAATGTAAGCATCTTGCCGTTTACTTCAACACGATAAGCACCGATTGCCTGTGTGATACCGCCTGCCTCAGTTGAGGTTACGCTTGTATTTCTGATTGCATCGAGGATAGAAGTCTTACCATGGTCAACGTGACCCATAACACAGATAACCGGATCCCTTGGAAGAAGATCTGTCTCGTTATCTTCTGTGTCATCGATAATTCTTTCTTCGATGGTTACAACAACTTCTCTTTCTACCTTTGCGCCAAGTTCCTCGGCAACAATTGTAGCTGTATCGAAGTCAATTACGTCATTAACTGATGCCATCTGTCCGAGCATCATAAGCTTTTTGATTACTTCAGCAGCTGTCATACGAAGACGTTCAGCAAGCTGACCAACTGTAATCTCGTCACCAACCTTGATTACAATCTGCTTCTTTGCACGTTCAGCTGCAATTCTCTTAAGTCTGTCTGCTTCAGATTCACGCTTCTTGGACTTAACGCCTCTGTTCTTTCTGTACTGCTGAGACTTCTGCTTAAGCTTCTGCTTGTTTGAAGAAACTCTGTCGTTGCTTCTTGTTTCAGGGTTAAGCTGATCATACTTTTCGTTGTACTTCTCGAGGTCAACGTTCTGAACTCGGGTGTCAATTGTACGAGCTTCGCCCTTTGTTCTTGACTGCATTGGCTTGTTATCAGGCTTGTCTGCTTTCTTCTGGAAAGGATGAGGATCAGCGTTTACCTTTGGCTTTGCAGGAGCCTCAGGTTTCTTCTGAACAGGCTTCTCCTTCTTTGGAGCAGGCTTGCTGTCCTTTACCTGAGCAGGTTTACTCTGCTCTGCAGGCTTCTTTGCAGGTGCCTGTTCCTTTGCAGGAGCAGGTTTCTTTGCAGGAGCCTGAGGTTTTTCTTCCTTCTTTGGTGCAGGCTTCTCAGCCTTCTTTGGTGCTGCAGGCTTTTCATTCTGCATTGCAAAATAAGCATCAAAGTTTTCAACCTGATGTTTCTGTGTGTAGTACTCAAATACGAGGTTAAGCTCGTCATCAGTGAGTGCTGTCATATGTTTCTTCGGCTCTTCAAAATGAGAGTCGAGTAATGTTATTACGTCTTTGCTAGGCTGTTCAAAGTCCTTAGCAACTTCATGTACTCTGTATTTAACTACCATTAATGTAATTCCTCCTCTGAAAGAAGCTCTTTAAGCTTCGAAGCAAATCCGGCATCGTTTACTGTAAAAACGGCTGCCTTTTGGCCTGTCGCCATATAAACGTCGAGCATACTGCAATCAAGTTCATAAAGCGGGATGTTTCTATCACCAAATACAACTGTTTCTCTAAATTCGTTCTTTAGCCGCTCCGAAGCATCAGCTGTCAGGAAACAAAGTTTTGCTTTTCCTTTTTGAATAGATTCGAAGGCAGCATCGTGACCACCGGAAAACTTCCCGGCACGTCGCGCAAGACCGAAAAAGTTAAGTACTTTCGCATTCATCTTTTTTCAGGTCCGCCTCCATCCTGTCATAAATTTCTTCAGGAATTGTAAGTTTAAACTCTCTGTCAAAGCGGTGAGCCTTTCTCGCAGCCTTAAGGCAGTCAATATTTCTGTAAATATATGCACCTCTTCCCGGCATCTTTCCGGTGAGGTCAAGGGATATATCCCCTTCCTTATTCTTAACTACTCTGATAAGTTCCTGCTTCGGTTTCATTTCCATGCAACCGAGACAGCGTCTCAAAGGCGTTTTCTTTGGCATCGTTTCACCACTTTCAACTAATTTCCCAATTATTCTTCAACTATAAAGTCTTCGCTATCGTCTTCTTTATTAGGAGACTCATAAAATCCGCTTTCCGGATTGATATCTATCTTCCAGCCGGTAAGCTTTGCTGCAAGTCTTGCATTCTGACCTCTGTTACCGATTGCAAGTGAAAGCTGTGTATCAGGAACAATTACCTTACAAAGCTTTTCTTCTTCTGAAAGGATTTCCACGTCAATTACATCTGCAGGAGCGAGTGCTGCTGCAATGAACTTTGCAGGATCAGGATTGAAAGGAACGATATCAATCTTCTCACCTGCAAGCATATCAACGATATTGCTTACACGTGCGCCGCGTGTACCGATACATGCACCAACAGCATCTACGTCCTTGTCTTCGCTGTAAACAGCAATCTTTGTACGTGAACCTGCTTCACGAGATACTTCCTTAACTTCAACAACGCCATCATAAATCTCAGGTACTTCAGCCTCAAAGAGTCTGCGTACGAGACCGGGATGTGTACGTGAAATCATAGCCTTAGGGCCCTTCTCTGTCTCACGAACCTCAACGATGTAAACCTTGATAAGGTCGCCTTCTGTAAGAACCTCACCCGGAATCTGCTCGCTCTTTGGAAGAAGAGCTTCAGCCTTGCCGATTGTGATTGTGGCATTGCCGTTCATAGGGTTAATTGTTGAAACCTTGGCAGTAACATTTTCCTGGTTGTGGTTTCTGAACTCCTGCATTGTCTGTCCACGCTCTGCATCTCTGATACCCTGACGGATAACGTGCTTTGCTGTCTGAGCGTCGATACGGCCGAAATTCTTTGTGTTGAGAGGAATCTCAACAACATCGCCAACCATGGCGTTCTTATCATAC
>X77_Onager__coassemble_46_pt1 | contig 12216 bp, 11 predicted proteins | sample X77_Onager__metabat2_low_PE_001 | metagenome-assembled genome bin X77_Onager
GTCGGAGCATGGCTTCAGGATCTTCTTGAACTTGGTATTGGTGCACTTACTGACATTGTAGATAAACTTATGACATCAGCCGGAGTTAATGCGACATTACACGACCTTGTCATCAATGGCATATTTGAAGGCGTAGGAAGCGTTCTCAGTTTCCTGCCAATCGTAGTTGTAATGTTCTTCTTCCTTTCAATGCTTGAAGACAGCGGATACATTGCACGAGTTGCTTTCTTTATGGACAAGCTTCTCAGAAAAATCGGCCTTTCCGGTCGAAGCATTGTTCCGATGCTTATCGGTTTTGGCTGTACAGTTCCTGCAGTAATGTCAACCAGAACACTTCCAAGTGAACGCGACAGAAGAATGACAATTCTTCTCACACCATTTATGTCCTGCACCGCAAAGCTTCCGATATATGCATTCTTTGTAAATGCATTTTTCCCGGGCAAGGGTGGTCTTGTAATGACCGGACTTTACTGTTCAGGTATTATAGTAGGTATTTTAATTGCGCTTCTTTACAAGAAGCTGTTCAAGGGTGAGGCAGTTCCATTTGTCATGGAACTTCCAAACTACAGATTCCCAAGCCTTAGAAGTACACTTCAGCTCATGTGGGAGAAGGCAAAGGACTTCCTTCACAAGGCATTCTCTGTTATTCTTATTGCAACCATTTGCGTGTGGTTCTTACAGAGCTTTGATTTCCACTTCAACCTTGTGGAAGATTCCTCAAAGAGCATCATGGCGTCCATAGCAAGCCTTATAGCGCCTTTGTTCAGACCTCTCGGACTTGGTGACTGGAAGATAGTTACATCGCTTATAAGCGGCTTTATGGCAAAAGAGAGCGTAGTCTCTGTACTTGATGTTCTCTTTGGCGGTAAGGCAGGAATAACTGCAGTTCTTACACCATTGGCAGCCGGAACACTTCTTATCTTCAGTCTGCTGTACACGCCTTGCGTGGCAGCAATAGCTTCCATTCGCCGGGAACTCGGCGGTAAATGGGCGGCAGGCGTAGCCGCATGGCAGTGTGCAGTTGCATGGGTATGCGCATTTGCATTTAAACTGCTTGCAGGCTTATTTGTTTAAACATATAGAGGTGATATTACCTTGAAGAAAATATCAGAAATCGGATCATATGCAGCGATAGTTATTGGCGCGATTCTTGCGAGCTTCGCTGTAGCAGCGATTCTGCTTCCAAACGATGCCATTGACTACGGCACAGCCGGTCTTGGCATCATACTGAGCAAGCTCAGTGGCATAAATCTTTCTATTGCCGTTATGATTACATTCCTTCCATTCTTTATAGTTGGCCGAATCTTCCTTGGCAGACATTTTGCTATCAAGGCTGTTGTCGGCGAAGTTGTCTATATGGCAGGACTTGCTGCATTTGAACACATTGAACTTGAAGTTAATACCGAGCACTTTATTGCTGTTGCTTTCGGCGGTGCAGTTCTTGGTGTTGGACTTTCACTCATTCTTAAGTTCGGCGGATGTATTGACGGCTCGGAAATCCTTGCCAACATCATTGTTTCCAAAGTAGGAGAGAAGACAGGCAAAAATTACAGCATGACAGGTATACTTCTTGTCTTCAATGCATTTGTTTATACTCTGGTGTTCATTCTCATTGATCAGAATGCGGCACTTCTCAGCGTTCTTGTTTTCGTTGTTGCGACTGTTATCATTGAACATTTCACAGACCACTTCGAGTCAGTCAAGCAGGTTACCATTATCACCAAGGACCCTGACTACATGATTGAACGCATCAGAAACGAGATGCATAAAACATGCACAGTCATGGACTCTTATGGTGCAATATCCGGTGCCAACAAGACACTCATCTGCTATGTGACATATTTTGAACTTGAGCACTTACGTGAAATCATTGAAGAAGACGAAACCAAGGCGTTTATCACGGTTTCAACCATCGATGAGATTATTCAATAAATGTTCACAATGTTGTAACCCAAGTGTAACTATACATCCTGTGTAACCTGGTATATTATGATGGTGCAAAAGGAGGTTACAACTTATGAAAAGATATTCAAGACTTATCGCATGGATCGTTGTCCTTGCAATTTCCGTATTCTTTACAATCTTCGCAACCCCAAGTGTTCGTTTCTACACAGACATTATTCTCCTCGTTGCAGGCGTTCTTGCTACAATTCTTTCAGTAGACCTTGATGCTCCTGCAAGAAAGGCAATTAAACCGCTTGGTATAGACCTTATAATCATCTCCGTGATTACAGCTGTTGCCTATGTTGTAATGGGCGTTTACGGAATAATATAAGTTTAATGGCACGACTTTCAGCCCGGGTATTTCCCGGGCTTATTTTTTGTTATATAATAAGTACACAGATATGTACATTCTTTGGGGAGGGGCAACACAATGAAGAATAAAAGAAACCAGACTATCTTTAGAATTGTTTTAGTAATTCCATTTATTATCGGTGTTATTGGAAACCTTCAGGCAGGACATGCCCTGAATGATTCCCTTTACTGCACATTCTGCTACTACTTTGTATCTGTTTATGAAAACCAGGCAGATAATATCCTTATGGAAATATCACGTTGGACGGCTCCGCTTGTAACCGTTACCGGAGTACTCTATGCTCTTCGAGGAATATTCCAGTCTATGTTTAATTACCTGAAGAGCCTCAGGGGAGATTCCGTAGTCATTTACTACGACAAAGACCCTAATGCTGTTCGCGTTCTCTCAGAGAGTATTCCTCATTCATTTACTCAGGAAGTTTCAGAAGAGAACCCGGGACATGTTTTCGGCAATGTTAATACGCAGATCTGCTTCTTTTCAGAAGACGCAGAAAACCTGAACTTCTATGAAAAGAACTACGAAGTACTTAAAGACAAAGATGTTTATATGAAGATGGTTGAACTTGATGTCAATCTCTTCAGACCAAACAACATTCATTTCTTCAATCTGTTTGAGGTTATCTCAGCGAAGTACTGGAAAAAGTTCCCGATTGTTACAGAAGAGGAAACACTTGAAGATGAGTACCATATTGCAATTGTGGGTTCATCAACTCTTACTCAGGATCTTCTTGTTCAGGGTATTCTTCATAACATCTTCTTTGATAATCAGCGCATTGTTTACCATATTTATGGCAACAGCGAGATTAATCAGTATTACAAGTACATTCCGCTCATGAACAACGATGAAATCATTGTTTCGGATAAGAGCTTTATGGCATCACTTTCTGAGATGAAGACCATGAATAGAATCATTCTCACAGACAGAAAGAATGAATCAATCCTTGAGAATCTTATATATGCCTGCCCGGATGTACCTCTTTACTATTTTGCAGAAAACTCTGTTAATCCGGCTCGTTTCTTCCGCGCCAAAAGCATCCATGCTTTTGGCCAGCAGCAGAATGTTCTCACGAAGGAGAACATCATCGGTGAGGAGGCATACAGAAAAGCAAAACTTATACATTTCCTCACTGTTAAGCCTGATGAGATTCAGGAGGCCAAGAAGGATGACAGAATTCTTGATGCCGAATGGATGAAACTTGACGGTTTCATGCAGTCTTCTTACTGGGCTATCATCAATTACTATCAGCTTTACGCACAGCTTCTTGAAAGTGGCATAAAGTTATCGATGGATCCGAAAGAAATTGTAAAACTCGAACACGTCAGATGGTGCCGTTTCTACTTCCTTAACCACTGGCAGTTTGGCATTCCGGAGGACGGTGCACTTCGCGACAGCGCTAAACGCATTCACCGAAGTCTTGTTCCGTTTGAAGAACTTAGAGAAGAGGATATTAATCGTGAACAGGCGAGAGTTGAATTCCTTATCAGCTCACATGATGCTCACAAGACAGAATAAAACAAAAAGGCTCCCGGAGACGGGAGTCTTTTTTGACAGATTGAAGGGAAATGTATATAATTAGCCCAAACTAACTTTGCTTACCAACTTTAAATGGAGGTGGATATATGAGTAAAGAAATAATAATTGGAATTTTTATTCCGTTTCTCGGTACAACATTGGGCTCAGCCTGCGTGTTCTTTATGAAAAAACAGATGAATGAGATGCTACAGCGCTGTCTTACAGGATTTGCAGCAGGGGTAATGGTTGCTGCAGCAATATGGAGCTTATTATTGCCTTCTATGGAACAGGCAAGCGACTTGGGTCGCTTAGCTTTTGTTCCTGCCGTAGTCGGTTTTCTCAGTGGTATGGCTTTTTTGCTTTTACTGGATGGCATAATTCCACATTTGCATACTAACAGCGATGAACCTGAAGGAATACGTGCTAATCTTAAAAAAACAACCATGTTAGTTCTTGCTGTGACTCTTCATAACATTCCTGAAGGCATGGCCGTTGGCGTTGTGTATGCCGGCTGGCGCAGCGGCAGCGCTGAAATAACTCTAATGGGCGCACTTGCACTTGCCGTAGGTATCGCTATTCAGAATTTCCCGGAAGGTGCCATCATTTCAATGCCACTTAGGGCAGAAGGAACTACTAAGGGAAAGGCGTTTATGTATGGAACCCTTTCTGGTCTGGTCGAGCCAATTGCATCTGTTATTACAATTCTTTTAGCCGGTTTTATTGTTCCATTTTTGCCTTACCTTCTTAGCTTTGCAGCCGGTGCAATGATCTATGTGGTTGTAGAAGAATTAATCCCTGAAATGTCATCAGGTAAACATTCCAACTGGGGAACAGTCACATTTGCGACAGGTTTTGCTCTTATGCTGGTGCTTGATACAGCTTTACAGTAAAAAAAGACTCCCTTGCGGGAGTCTTTTTTATTTCAGTTCGTATTCTTTTATAAGGTGCTGCTTTGCAATGTTTAATACTTCTTCCAGAGTTGCATCTCCGTAACTGCCCGAAAGCCAGTTGAAGTAGGAATAGGCGATGGTGACGGAGGCTAGGTCACTTAAGATCAGTTTTTCGGTATCGCTACAGTCAACATTGCGGAAGAGAGTATCCTTTACTATTCGGGAAATGCACTGCTTGTAACTTTCTCTGAAAATTGCGCAGTTAGGATGCTTTGAGACATAACGGAAGAAATCAATCTCGCGGTACATGAGCTCGTTAAGTATTTCAAACATGTCGCCGACTGTCACCGGGGCAGCGGTAGCGAAAACTTCTTTAATCTCTTTTTCCATGTCATCAACAAATTCTGCCATGATATCTTCAACAATATCGTAATGAGAATAAAAGGTCATGCGGTTGATGTCGGCTTTTCGAGCAATATCAGCAATGCTTACCTGCTGATATCCTTTTTCTATTACAAGATCAAGATAAGCCTGACGGATTTCTTTCTTAACTTTTATGAAGCGCTTGTCTGAGGAAGTCTTATACATTTGTGACAACTCCTTAACAATCAATTTTCGGATTTGTGATTATTAACAATCAATTTGAACTTTACTGCTTATGGCTAATTATCACTCTGATTATAAAATAAAGTTGTTAGATGTTTCAATAAGAAACAAATATGAAAGGAGAAAACCAAAATGGGACTTTATGAAAAACTCGTTTCCGGTTATCCATCAGGTGACGTTTCACCTCAGAATTTTGTCGATGCTCTTCATATCGGCGCTGACGGTTGGGTAGCAAGCTGGCTTACAATTGGTCTTGCAGTTATCTTCGGACTTCTTGTATACATCTTCCCAATCATCATCATGGAGACAGAACACATTGGACCATACCCACTTGCTCTTCACACATTCTACTGTGCTGCAGACTTTATGGGTATTTTCGTATTCATTGATGCCTGGAAGGTAACAAATCATTTCCTTCTCTTCTTACTTCTCGCTATCGGCGAAGCAGTTTGGGTAGCAATGGAAATCTTCTGTTTACAGCGTGCTGCTACATTTGAGGCAGACATTAACTGGAAACCTGGCACACCAATGAAAGAACGTATTAAGGACATTGCTCTTCAGCTCGTTCTCTGGTACACAGGTCTTAACTTCTTAAGATTCGAACTTCACGACAGCACAATGTGGAAGTTCTGGATCTTCACACAGGTACTTATTTGCACAGTTCCTGTTATCGAGATGTATAAGAGAGGTTACAAGTCAGGTAACGCTCTTATCCTCAACATCACTTTTGTATGCGTAGCTTTGGTATCATTCAACCCATGGGCTAACATGTGGCTTGTAATTGCTCCAGATTTCTTCTCAATCCAGGAAAATCCTTGGTATTACATCTGTGGCTTCTGCTGCTTCTTAGTTTCTGTATATGGCGTATATCTTTATACAAAGCTCCCTGCAAAGGAAGATGTAATGAAATGCGGAAAGAAACCTGCTCTCAAATAAAAAGGTTTCTAATAAACACCATTTTAGACCCCGAAGGATTCTGTCCTTCGGGGTCTAATCTTTTTATATGCTTTTATGCTATAATCAGATTAAAAGGAGGGTGATGACCATGTATGGAGCAATTATAGGTGACATTGTTGGAAGCCCATATGAGTTTGAAGACGGCTTTAAGGAAAAAGACTTTCCACTCTTTAGCAAAGATTCTGACTTTACTGACGACACTGTAATGACGCTTGCTGTGTGTGAAGCACTGATGCTTGACCCTGATGCGGATGACGCTGTTATTCGCACCAATGTTGCAGAATGTATGCAGCGCTGGGGAAGAAAATACCCGGACAGAGGATACGGGGAACGTTTTATTCACTGGCTCTTTGACTTTGATCCTCGCCCGTATAAAAGCTTTGGAAACGGTTCAGCCATGAGAGTTTCAGGTGTTGGCTGGCTTTATGATACGGTTGAGATGACACGGCATGTCGCGAAGCTGACTGCCGAAGTCACTCACAACCATCCGGAGGGCATCAAGGGCGCAGAAGCGATAGCGTCTGCGATATGGCTTGCCCGCAATGGAAAGAGTAAGGACGAGATAAGACAGTATGTTGAGACTCAGTTTAATTATGATTTGAGTCGTACATGCGACGAGATAAGACCGGGCAATAAGTTCGATGCAAGCTGTCAGGGTTCTGTGCCTGTAGCATTTGCAGCGTTCTTTGAAGGCACTGACTTTGAGGATGTAGTCCGCCTCGCTGTCTCGCTCGGCGGGGACAGCGACACCATCGCCGACATGGCCGGAGCAGTGGCGGAGGCCTTCTACGGCGTCCCGTCTGCGCTTGTGACTGAAGTCACAGAGCGCCTGCCTGAAGACCTGGCACAGGTCCTCATAAGCTTTAATAAAATGATAGATCGAAAGGGTCAGAGATAGATTGGATATCAATAGAAAACAGCTGGAAAAAGACCTTAAAGCGTATATTGAAGCAAACTATGTCGAGGAGGAAATGCTTTTCCGCACCAAGGCAGTTCTCATGGAATGCAATTCTTTTGATGGCATAGTGGGCGGCATAGAGGAAATGGAAGCCGAACTTGACGAGAGACTGTCCGTTGAGGAAGATACATTTTCCCAGAGACTTCTTGCCCTGATAGAACAGAAGAAGCTAAACAATGCCGACGTGTACAAAGATGCTGCCCTTGACAAGAAGGTTTTCTCAAAACTTAAGAACAATAAGGACTATCAGCCGAACAAGCTCACGGCTCTCAGACTTTGCATCGGTGCAAAGCTGACTGTTGATGAAGCGAAAGAGTTACTCGCGCTTGCAGGCTATGCTTTTTCTCCATGCAACAAGCTGGACCTTGTTTTCCAGTTCTTCCTGGAAAGACAGAACTATGACATCTATGAGCTGGACATCCAGCTTGAAAACAATGGCTTGCCATGCTTTATAAACTGATAAGAGGTCTCAGATGGGAGACCTCTTTTTGTCATTAATAAAGGATTGTTAAAATTTTGATATTTTTTTAACAAAAACAGTTAATTCAGCGTGATAAAGTGTTATAATTAGCTTCCTTGATAAACACAGGGAGGTATTGAAATGAGAAAAACTAAAATTATTTGCACAATTGGCCCATCTAGTGACAATGAGGAAATCCTCAGAAATATGTGCAACGCAGGAATGAACGTTGCCAGACTTAATTTTTCTCATGGTACCCACGAGGAACATCAGCAGAAGATTGATCTAATAAAAAAGGTTAGGGAAGAACTTAACTATCCACTTCCTATCATGCTTGATACCAAAGGTCCGGAGTATCGTATCAAGACGTTTAAAGATAAAAAGGTGACAATAAATGAAGGTGATACTTTTACTTTCACCGCAGATGAAATTGAAGGTGACAATACAAAAGTTTCAGTGACATACAAGAACATGGCTAAAGAACTTAAGCCGGGTGACACAATTCTCGTTAATAACGGCTTGCTTATCTTTGAGGTTGTTGAAATCAATGGTAATGATGCAATGTGCAAAACTATTGCAGGTGGCGAACTTTCAGACAGAAAGAGCATGAATTTCCCTAATCATGTTATGAACCATGAATTCCTGAGCGAACAGGACAAATCAGACCTGCTTTTCGGTATTCAGAATGACATTGACTTTGTTGCTGCATCTTTCGTTTCAACAAAAGAAGATATACTTACAATGAGGGAATTCCTTAATGATAATGGCGGAAGCAACATTGACATTATTGCAAAGATTGAAAACCGTTCAGGCGTTGATCATATTGATGAAATATGTGAAATCGCCGATGGCATAATGGTAGCCAGAGGCGACCTGGGTGTAGAGATACCTTTCGTTGAAGTCCCGGCAATTCAGAAGTACCTTATTAAGAAATGCAGACTTCTTGGCAAAAGAGTTATTACAGCGACAGAAATGCTTGAAAGTATGATACATAATCCTCGCCCTACAAGAGCTGAGATTTCTGACGTTGCCAATGCCGTTTTCGATGGTACATCTGCACTTATGCTTTCAGGCGAATCTGCAGCAGGTAAGTATCCGGTTGAGTCCGTAAGAAGCATGGCAGAGATCGCAAAATACACAGAAGAGACAATAGACTACGACAAGCGTTTCAGAACAACAGATTATGTCATTGGAAGTGATATCGATGCCATTTCACACTCAACCTGCTCCATGGCAATTGATACACATGCAAAGGGCATGGTTGTTAGTTCGCTTTCGGGCATGACTGTTAGAATGGTCTCACGTTTCAGATGCCCTGTTGATATAATAGGAATGACGACTTCCGTTAAAGCATGGAGAAAGCTCAACCTAAGCTGGGGTGTTACACCTGTCCTCAGCGAAGAGTTTAACTCTGTAGACGTAATGCTGTACCACGCAATGAAGCATGCAAAAGAAGTTTTCGGGCTTCAAAAAGGAGACAAGGTAATCCTTACAGGCGGCCCTGTCAGCGGACAGTCAGGCAACACAAATACAATCAGAATCGAGACAGTATAATAAAAGCCCCGAGCAAAAGCTCGGGGCTTTTTGAACGCAATACGCAATTAATTTTCGGCTATACTACGCGGTTTATGAATGATATAATATAACCTGGACTTAGCCAATAGGGAGTCATCACTTCTGAGCTTAATGCGAGGGGGTGATATGGTGAGCGCTTATGAAATATTGAGTGTGATTATTACCACATCGTTATTGATTATAACTATTCTAGATTATAAAAAATAATGAACTCCCTATCCTGGTGAAATAGGGAGTTCGATAAAAATTCCTCAACCGCCAGAAGGGATTCTCCCTTTGGTTAAGTCTATTATAGTACTGAGTAAATACGAAGTCAACAAAGCCCTGAGCATAAGCTCAGGGCTTTTATTTTTAGTCGATGCTTGGAAGATTGTCGATACGCTTTAAGATGTCATGCCAGAATACTGCATAGTCAGCAGGAGACTGGAGTGTACCCATGTAAGACATGTGGTCTTTGTCTTCGATTGGCATATCGTACCATACACCCGGTTTAAGATCGTTATCGTTTACGTATGGTGTCCAGTTCTTTGTGCGTGGAGCACGTCCGGACATTACGTTTACGAGACCGTCGTTTTCCATCCATTCTGGACCGATGTAAGCATGATTCTCATCTTCTTCACAGCCCTTGAAACGTCCAACGATGTAAGAGAATGCAGTCATGAGAGGAATCATATCCTTCTTAGGATGGTGGAATCCATCTTCACCAAGGTAAGACTTGGTAGCATAGTATGCGAAGTAGTAGATGTTGTCCTGGCATTCCCAGTCAGCACTCTTCTTGCGGAACTTGTGAATGGTAAGGTCATCGAGTACGCAGTCGCCGTCAGAGAGGAGATAGTCTTCAATGCGCTGCTTGTAATTAGCTGCACGCTTCTCACCGGTCTGTGTTTTCATTGTGATGCCCCATTCGTCGAGCATGGAGTCATAAACCTTGTTCACAACTTTGAAGTTGTTCATGAAGGAAATGCCTTCAAGTACTGCACGAGCAATCTTTGGAGCAGGCTTTTCAATTGCATAAAGGAAAGAGATACCATCGTTTGCACCAGCAAGTGTTGTGCAGGAGTGGATCCAGTTTGCATGTCCGCCTTCAAAGAGTCCTGAAAGCTCGTCTGCAGGTGTACAAGCGCGTTCTGCTTCATCACCAACTGTCATGAGGTGTACGAAGTAACGAACTGTAGGGCCACCGTAGCTGTGTCCCATGAGGTTAATTTTTTTGATCTTGCCTTCGGCATCAAGCTGACCCCAGTCAGGAACGAGTGCTTTGTAGGTTCTACCGAAACGTTTGTGTCCGTACTTCTCAGAGTGCGCCTTACCGTAGTCTACTGTACCACCAACGATGTGTGCATACATCTCACAGCAACGATCCCACATACTTGATACGCCTGAAAGAGAAGGAACGTAGATCTCAGTATCATACTTTGCGTAGTACTTCTTGATGTTAATGTTCATTGCACCAAGGTAAGGCATTACTTTGTTGAGTAATTCGTCCTCACCGTAAGCGGCAAAGCCGTGGAACATAACAAAAGGATAGTTGTTAAGTCTGGTGAATTCATTGTTTTTCTTCATATAAGGGCTCCTTTGCAAAAATTTTATCCATTTCCACTGTACGATAAAAAACTAAACTTAGTCTTTAGGCAAATGATGAAAAAATGTAACAATTTGTACCTGTATGTGTACAGCTTTTCGCGAAAAAAACAAGGGCTATAAAGGATATCACATTGTTTGTGTTGGTGGAAATACACACTGTGTATTGTGTGCTGTTGGCACTACACAAACATTATTGATAGTACTATAATCCAAATGTAACAATATTGTAGAAAGCGATAGGTGAGATTTATGCGTATACCTAATCTCGAAAGTGAAAACAGGAAATTTGTAAAAAACATGGGTCCTTTCCGTGTACTTGAGTACATGCAGGATGAATCTGTTGCTCCATGGAATGCTATGACAGAATATTTCATGGGCAAGATGGGCGTTCACAGAAGACAGGTCGTATGTTACATGAACGGAAAGAATTCAATTATTACCCAGAGCGGCGCAATGCAGTGGACTGCAGGAAAGGTTGAGTCTGGTACCGGAATTAAAGGTGCAGGTGACCTGATTGGAAAGATGGCAAAAGGCTATGTAACAAAAGAATCAGCTGTAAAACCTGAATACAATGGTGTTGGTTTACTCGGATTAGAGCCAACATATAAGTACATTATTCTTCAGGACGTAGCAGACTGGGGTCCACAGGGAATGGTTGTTGAAGATGGCATGTTCCTTGCGTGCGAAGGTACTGTACAGCATCGCATTGTTGCAAGACAGTCAGCGTCATCACTTCTGGCAGGTAACGAAGGCATCTTTAATATGGCTTTCAACGGACAGGGTGTAGTTGTTCTTGAAAGTAACGTTCCGGAAGAAGAACTTATCGAATTCAATCTTGAAAATGATGAACTCAAGATTGACGGTAATATGGCTGTTGCATGGTCTGCATCGTTAGCATTCACCGTTGAGCGTTCTTCAAAATCATTGATCGGCTCTGCCGTTAACGGTGAAGGACTTGTAAATGTTTATCGTGGTACCGGTAAGGTTCTTATGGCTCCTGTTACACCAAGTAAGAGTCTGGCAGATGCAACCAAACCATTCAATCCATCCAATATAGTTGATAAAGCAATGGACTTTATGTCTTAAGAGGTTTTAGTTATGAGTGACGAATTTAATTATGATGTTTTTGGAACAGATTCAGAACCTGCTCCAATTCCTGTAAAGAAGCCTAAGAAGGAAGAGGATACATTTGAATACGATGTATTTGACGCGGCTCCTTCAGAACCGGCTCCTTCAGAACCAGTTTCTGCTGAACCAGAAACTGAAATGGCAGAAGACACATTGGCAACTGAAATTGAATCTGCTGCTGAAGCAAATGCTGATGCTTATCCAACAGAGTTTGATACCAGTACTGAAA
>X77_Onager__coassemble_48_pt1 | contig 12093 bp, 12 predicted proteins | sample X77_Onager__metabat2_low_PE_001 | metagenome-assembled genome bin X77_Onager
CTCCGCAGGCGCTCTCCCTCTTTTCCAGGCAGCGCTTAATATCTTCGGTGTAACAGACCTTCTGCCGCTTACCGGCGTAACGCTTCCGTTCGTCAGCCACGGCGGTTCCAGCACCATCTCCTGCTGGGGTCTTCTCGCCTTCATAAAAGCGGCGGATAACCGAACATGGGCAGGAGGTAAGCGATGAACAGAATTTACAAACGCACAGGCCTCCTCTATGTTTTGGCCATCGCTTTCATTGTCGGACTTGCGATTCTTTTCTCCAACTTCGGCATTCATGCGAAAAAATGGGTAATGCAGCCATATAACCAGCATACTTATTCCCAGGGTAACCTTACCGGCATGGGAGCAATTTACGACAGAAACGGCAAGGTTCTTGCACAGACTGCGAACGGCAAGCGTTCGTACAACCAGAGCCGCGACGTCCGTCTCGCTACGCTCCACGTTGTCGGCGATGCAGAAGGTTACATCTCCACAGGTGCTCAGACAATCTTCAAGTCAAAGCTTACAGGCTATAACCGGCTCAACGGTCTTTACATGTCAGACGAGGAAGCAAGAGCACATGACATTACACTTTCGATTGATGCCGACCTTTCTGTTGCCGCAATGAAGGCAATGGGTTCTTATCAGGGCACCATCGGCGTATACAACTATAAGACCGGTGAGATTCTCTGTGCAGTTTCATGCCCGACATATGACGTAGAGAACAAGCCTGAGATTGACACAGAAAAAGAACAGTGGGATGCCGTATACATGAACCGCTTCTTCAGCGGCAGCTATACACCTGGTTCCACATTTAAGGTAATTACAACTGCCAGCGCACTTGAAAACTGTCCGGGCATTGAAAACGATACCTTCCACTGCAACGGTTACTACACCAACCCTCAGGGCAGCAAGGTTAAGTGTAACAGCACACATGGCACAGTTACATTTACCCAGGGTCTTAACCGTTCATGCAACGTTGTTTTCGCAAAGGTTGCCGGTGAAAGACTTTCAAATGATGAGCTTCAGTCAACAGCCGAAAGCTTCGGCTTTAACGACAATGTCGAAGTAGACGGCATTAAGTGCAAGGCAAGTACAATCGACCTTAAAAACGCTTATGCCATTGACCGTTCATGGGCCGGCATCGGCCAGTACACCACACTGGTTAACCCTTGCCACGAGATCACCATAATGGGTGCAATCGCAAACCGTAACGGTACAACACCAAAGCCTACAATCCTGAAGCAGAACTTCAGCAAGAGTTCTCTTAAGTACATAACCTCTTACAGAGCTCGTCAGCTTGACGACCTTCTCCGTTCCAACGTTACCAACTACTACAAGGACAGCAAATTCCCTAACCTTCAGATGTGTGGTAAGACAGGTACAGCACAGGTATCAAACGGCGCACCTCACACATGGTTTGTAGGATACTCTCAGAGACCTGACCTTCCATATGCCATTGTCGTAGTTCTTGAGAACTCCGGCGGCTACGGTCTTACCAATGCAATCCCTATTGCAAACACAGTCATGCAGAAGGCACTCACTCTGAGCCAGGCTGAAGGTAAATAAGAAAAAGTAAAAGCTCCGCTTAAAGCGGAGCTTTTTTATTTGCTGTAATTCGCTTTTCTGAACTCTTCGATGACTTCGAGATTGTCAATTATCAGAGCCTGCGCTTCTTTGTTGTAAAGAACTTTTGTGTATTCCCTGCCGTCGGAAGAGAAGGCTGACTGGTTGGTAATTCCTATGAGGCTGCCATCTTTTGTGGCAACCTTGTTTTTCCTGCCGTCGTCACTGTCCTCGATTTCAAGCAAGCCTAGAGACAGTAACCAGGAGGTGATTGTGTTAACACCCAGGTTCTTTGTACGCGGTGGCAGAACAGCCGCGATTCTCTTACAGATAATACTTATTCCAACCGGCTCCTCAGAAACAACAATATTTGTTCGCTCCTCTTCAGATATCTCAAATGGATATATTTTCATTTTGGTTATTGGAGGAGGAAGCTCGCATCCGCGTTCCATTAACTGACTTAACACATCTGCCCCAAAGGAAAATGCTCGAGACAATTCAAGCGTGTTAATAAAACTGTCCTCTGGAATATCTGTATCATCGAGCGGGTTTATTCCGCATGAAAGCTTGTTGAGATAAATCCTTGTAGTATAAAGTCTTTGTTCATCCAGTTTTTCGTGCATTTTTAACTCCTTTACCCATATCTATAAAAGGAAAGTAACGAATAGCCTCCGTTGTTTGCAACCCAGGCTTTCCCATCAGGCGAGAGCGGTTTTGCATCCACAAATTGAGGCTCAACGGCCATTTCGCCATCTTTGTTTATATACCCCCAGCTTCCATCTACACATACGGGCGCATAGTCTCTGCAAAATGAACCGGCATCATCAAATTGTGGCTCTATGGCAACTATGCCTGTTTGAGTGACAAAGCCCCACTTGTCGCCATCGCGGAAAGCCATAAGACCGTCTTTCTCGGTCGGTAATCGAATATCGTCCGCTTCAAAAGCATTCAATCTCACACCTTCTGAATTGAAGAACGACCATTTGTCACCAACCATGCCGATAAATAATCCATTGCTATCAGCTGAGTGGTATTCATCTTCCTTTATTCTCAAAAACTCGCAGTAGTTAACCGGATTCAGTTCTTTATCAACCGCTGTAAACCGGCCATCTTTCACGACTATTGCATACTCTCCGGAAAACGGATACGCATATTCAAACTGACCATACCTGTTGAAGTTTTCATCAATAAAGAAATAACCTGTGTCATCAGATGCAGGAGCATAGCCTTCAGAAAAAGGACCCAGGTATGTCATTGGGTCATCCGGAACAAGTCTTCTGTTCCCTTTTTCGTCGGCATAATACCACTCTCCGCTTTCGCATACCGGTATCAGCCTGCTATCTTCATTTGTACTGCTTATGAATGAATAATCTCCCGAGAAAACCTTTTTCCCATTGGAACCATAGAGACACAATCCCGAATCATCCATACAAACGGAATAAATTGAACCGGACTTGCTCTGAAACCAGGGAGATACATTGCCTAGAGAAATATATGTTATATGGAAGCTGTTTATCAGTTTGTCCAGATATGCTTTCACCTCTGCCGTATATTCTGCCTTTTTTAGCACAGCTATTGCCTTTTTCGGTTTCTTTTGAGCTTCATAAGATTTTGCTTCCAAAATACGATATTCTGCGTTTGATCCATCTGCTTTAAGAGCCTTTTCGCAAAAGTTTATGGCAGAGTCATATTTTTTATCGAAGAAATAGATGTAAGCTATTTTTCCGGCTGCTTTTTCGTTGTCAGGCTGAATATCCAGAACTTTCTTATACTCTTCAAGTGCCTCATCGTATATTTTCTTTTCAAAAAGTTCATCTGCAGATGAAAGCAATTCAAGATATTCGTTATCGCTTTTGCGATTATCGTGAATTACATAGGCCCACGAAAGCGCACAACATAATACAAGAACAAATGCGCAAATATAATGAGTTTTTTTCTTGATAAAGTTTTTCATTGTCAGCCACCTATTTGAGCTACGATTGAACCTGCTGCAAGAAACGGAGCGAACGGCAAGGTATAATCCTTAGGCTTCTTTTTTACCAAAAGAAGCCACAGTGCAACCGGGACAATAATTATCGATGTATATGCCAGGGCATTCAGCATTGTGCTGATGCCCTGGTATATAGAAAGAGCCATCATCAGTTTTACGTCTCCCGTTCCAAAAGCCTCAGAATTAAGGACGGTTTTTATTAGTATTGTTAGGAGTATTGTCATGACCAGGCCCGTGAGACTCTGGATGATGGATTCTTTGTCAAAGCATTGGATGAACTTATCTTTTCCCGTCTTTGATACCCAAAGAAGAATCGCTTTTAAAACAAGTAAGTCAAGCCAGCCGACAACAAGGGATATTGATGCGATATTGGGGATTATTCTATCCCGTATATCGATAACTGATACGAAAACCATGATTACAATCAGGAACAGCACTTCTATGGTGCGTATTATCAGTTCGTTGCTCATTGAATCACCCTTTCGCTTTTTCGAGAAAACGCACATCTAAAACGATGCCATATTTGTTTTTCAGAAGGCCTGCAGCACTTTCAATCTTGCTCAATGCCTCCTCGTCTTTTGCGGCTTCCTCAGGAACAATAAGAATCATTATTTTTTCTTTTACAGGTCCCACATTCAGCGGCTCACCGTGTTCCATTTCTATTGTGTTTCCAAGTTCGGATAAATCTTTCTTAAAGTCTTTTGCACAGCTTTCGATTTCTTTCAGAAAAGCCTCGGTGTCCCTGTAAGTCTTCGAAAAAATATTTAAAGAATAACATTCGATAACGGTTCCATTTACGGGATTGTACAAATCAATTCCCTGGCCGCTTTTTACTGCGTAATCTCCATTTGCATTTTTAATACCCGAGACAAAATACTTTCCTCTGAAGAAATTACTTTCCTGCCAGATCGAAGTGTGTTTTTCATTTGCATTAAGCCCTAATCGTTCAGCGAGACTTTTCGCAGAACACAGGGCTTTTGTTTTTGCCCTTTGATTGATGCTAATTGTCCTGTTCATCAATCCAAACGTTTGAAGTTTTATTTCATAATGGGCATCCAGGCATATATCTTTATCTGATTCCGGCATATGGGATCCGGTAAAGTCAATACCGCTAAGCCCCTTATTAACTCCCTGCTTTTTGAACCAGTCACTGCTTCGGTCAACATTTTCGGCGAACATGACTGACGCTTCTTTCACACTCACTTCTTTAACATAAGATACCTGGGAAATTTCTACTGCTGTTTCGTTTAACGCCTCCGCCACCTCGGCTTCTATTCTTAATACCGAAAAAATCGAAAAGATGGTAAGCATTGCCGCTGTAAAAGCGAATAGAGCCAATGTTGCTTCCAATGTATATGAACCGTTTTCGTTAGTAGTAATAATTCTCACATCTCTTCAACGACCTTCCGGCAGCTTTTACTTCTACCGAAAGTGAAATTTCTCTATAACACTGTGAAATGTCAAATGCAGCTTCTTTTGTTTTACAGTTTTCCTGAATAATGTCCGCCATTCTGGTGACCATCGCATCCTTTCCTGTCTGTGTTCCAAGTTTTGCAATTGCGAACACCCTCAAATAATCGCTATAAGTCATCGCCAGACCCGATGTTGACGTAATGGCAGTTGATTTTCCTTCACCATTTCCAAGATATGTTTTCAAATAGTCTGAATAGCGGTTTATCTCTTCTGTAATCAGTTTTTTTGCTTTTTCGCCACCGATCGAAACAGCTCCATCTATCTTGCTTTCAACCAGTGATGCTTTTTCATCTATTTCCCGACGGACCATTGAATATAACTTTTCGAAAGCAGAATCAATTGCGTTCTGAATTGCTCCAAACGCAAGTTTCGACAGGTCCTCATCATCTGAAACCAGATACCCGTAGTTGGCATAAACCGTTGCAACCAATTGGTCGAGACAATTATTAATAAACAGTCCTTTTGCGATATCTATGCCTTTACCTGACTGTCCTTCCGTAGCCTTGTTTATGGCATTTATTATCTGATTTTTTATTTCTTCCTGAGAAAGACCGGATGAAGAAAAGCGATTATTCAGCGCTGAGCTGATTGTCGTTTCCACCGGTGTCATTATCATCGAAGTAATGTGCTCCGCTGCACCGGTCATACAATTTTCGACATATTTATCCGCTGCATTTGCACAGTTTTCCACGGCGCCATCGGCAACATCTGTTATTAACTTTTGAACATTGTCCACTTCTTTTGAGGCCAGTTCACCGGCGCCATTCGCCAGTATTTCTGTCACGCCGGATAGGCTGACCGTCCAGGTTGATGCCGATTTATAAAGCGGAACCGCTCCACCCTTTTTCAATGTAGCGATATCCACCATGGCTTCGGCAGCAGCCCAGGCCGTTAATATTCCTGCCTGAACGGCTGTGACTCCGGCTCCTGTCCAGCCGGCCACAGCCGAAGCGGCAGTCAGAGCCTCTGTGCGCATTTTCGTGTTCGAAAATGCGTAGAGGCTATCCAGAATCAGTCTTATGGAATAGATCAGACTGCTCGCCATTTCTACATTTTGCTGCATATCCTCTTTGCCAAAAAGTATGTATTCCACTTCGCTGCCAAAGTTCGGCATAGTATCAAATTCCAGGCCTGCAAGCGATTTCTCTCCTGCCGTTGTAGTCTGCATACTGAACATACTTGTGCAAAACTCTTCCAGAAAGCAGGCCTCCATTACATCGGTTGCCTTTCCTGAAACAGCCGAAAGCAAATCATTATCAAAGTCCATGGAAAAATCAGGCTCAGAACTGACATCCTTTGATGAAGCAATATAAAGGTATAAAGGATTGCTCTTATAGTTCAGTTCTGTCCCGCCTTCACCAGCGGTTTTCAAATCCTGTTCCAGCGTATTACGAAATTCTTCTATATGTTCTTTTGACAAACATCCTGCCGAAGAAGTGTAGTTGCCCATAAATGCCGTCTTAACATCTTCGGATTTAATAGAATCAATGCTCTTTTTCCATGTTTCTGCCTCGTCATAACTTTTCTTTGCCAGCTTACCTATAGTGTCCGTTGCTTCAATCAGTGTTTTTATCGTCTTTACAGTATCTTCTATGTCTTCCGTATCGGGGAGCTTTAAAGCTATTTTTCTTAATTCACGGTCAACCTTATAAAGCGAGTCATAATATCCCTGACTTGCCTTAATAGTTTTGCTGATTTTTTCTATTTCACGAAGTGCGCCTGTTTTTTCCGCCAACTCAGTCGACGCCTTAATTGGTGCACGATATTTCATATATTCCGTAACTGCATTTTCGAATGATGCAGTCATGGGCAAAGCCGAGGACGACGGAAATGACAAAGTGAACTTTTTTATAGTAGGAGAAATGAATAAACTCTTTTCATCATCCTCGGTTGTTAAGCCATATGAAAAAACGGACTCCATTTCATTCTCAAAGGAATTATCGTATGCCGGCATAGCATAGAGTCCGTAATAATCTCTTAGTATGTCACAAAAAGAATTACACGCTGCATTTCCTGTAAGATTCAGTTTTCCATAAATATTGGCTTGTACTGTTGAAACTCTTACCGCCTCAATCGCAATATACGAAGATGTAAGTAAGGGCATCAATATAAGTACAAGAAAAATCGAAATCGATCCTTTTGATTTATTAAAAAACTGCATATCGTTTTCCTTTATCAACGTAATCTTCGTATAACTCTCTGAGGCGTGAAGGAATATCTGCCTCACTTATTGTATCTGTCAGAAGATCGACATTATCTGCAAACTCTACAGGTTTTCGCAGCGATGTCTCACTGCTGATGCTAAATAGTGTTTTGCCCCAATAAGTAGTGGTAATAACGGTCTCTGCCATTCGGCCGTCACCTGATTCCTCAAATGAGTAATCTACTTTCATGCCCGGCAAAAAGCATAATGCTTTGCATTTCTTATCAAGGTACTCATTTATAGCTTCGTTTTTTTCTTTCGAAAGCGTCTGCTTTGATAGCTGCCAATAAACCTTACTTTCGCCAACATTCTGAACTGCCATATTGGAAGCCGTCTCAGACAGGTTATAGCTGTACACATAAATCATCAGCAAAAACATAATTGTCAGCAGGCTAATCGAAGTGACCAGAACAACCGGGAACACAAGAGAAAACTCTATTACCTGAGCAGAACCGGAATTACTCGAGTTCCATTCCCGCTCTGATTTTCTGAAACATCTGTGTAACAATATCTGTCATCTCACTTCTGAATATTGCAACAACCGCAATTACAACCAGAATAATCAGGACCATCGCAATAATGTTTACTTCCCCTTTGCAGTTATGTTTAAAACAAAACCACTTCAGTTTGAGAATGTCTAAATAAGTCATTGTTGTCCTCCTAAAATAAAGAATTAAAAGCCGGAACGATTACCATTATTATTATTCCGACAAACATCATCATTGTTGGTATCAGCAATTTCTGCTCTGCTATTTCTCCGCTCTTCCTGGCGTTGTTTTTCCTTTCAAGCCATGCGCTATCTGCCATTTCTTTTAATGAAAAGCCAAAATCAGAACTTCCCTTCACAATGTTTTGCTTGTAAAGTGAAACGAATTTTCTGACTTCCTTTAGCGGGCATTTTTCAGCAAAGAGATCTAGCGCATTAACCATTGGCATACCGTTTTCCACATTTTCGCAGACCCTTTGCATTTCAATATAAATAGAGCTGTTTCCGAGAAAAGCTACTTTTTTAAAGCTTTCATATGCTGTAATCCCTGAATTAATCATTAATGATATTTCAGTAAGCACAGCCGGATAGCCCGCTCTTATCTCCGCATGCTTTTTTCGTATTTTATCTGAAAGCCAGATATCAAAATAAAAAAACAAAAACAGTATTGCAGTAAGGCCTGAGCACATCACCAACCGACTCTCAGTCACCGAAAACGCCAGCAGCACCTCCGGAAGCAATATCACTGCATAAGTTACTGCTGCAATTTCTGCAGTATGGTTAATTTCATCCGCCTCGTGAGGATAATAGATTTCCTCAAGTTTTCTCTTTCTCTTCAAAAGATATGGTTTTACTCGCGGATATATGATTTTTGACTGGTCCAATATCAGTTCTCCTGTGCCATATAAAGTTTTGAAGGCAAATACCGATAAATCGTATACCATTTTCTGTCGCTTATTTCCCAAAACAATTACCGCAGCCGAAAACATGGTGATAATTGTGGAAATGATCAGTATTGCTATTCTTATTTCATATTTCATTCTTCAAACCTCAATATCGGTTATACGTCGTCCAATGATATATGACGCGACAAATACAGCCAGAGCGACGGCATTAACAGTAATGGAAACGCTGTCCGAAACCAACAGATCGGGTGTCAGGGCGCGGATGCTCATAACCACCAGAAAAGGCATAATAAGCATTATCCGCAATTCATTTTTTGGTCCGGATAAAATACTTTCTATTTCTGTTTCAACGCTAATCTTTTCCGTCAGCGTCATTCTGGTATCATCGGCAATTTCTTTTAAATTTCCGCCTATTGAATTACAGACAGAAAAAACTTCGCAAAACGATGAAACGTCCGGACACTGCGTATGCTCAGACATTCTTCGCAGTACTCCGGCAAGCGATTCCCCGTTTTCAAGACCTTCAGCTACCAGCCTGCTTTCATATACCATCGGCGAATTTTCTTTATACAAAGATGCAATATCCTCTGCTGCGGAAACAAATGAATCATATGAGTTTTTTCCTGCAGAGAAAGATGCACTGACAGAATCAAGGTAATCGCAAAACTGCATTCTGAGATCCCGTTTCCTCTTTTCCAAGAGGATTTTTGATGGTGTTTTTCTGGCCAGAAAAGCAAATACACATGCAACAGACAGATTGATATATGCTTTATCAAAAAGTAACTTTCCAACAAATACACCTATACAGGCGCCAATTAATATGCCAAGAAGATCATATTCTTTGCCATATGTCTTCCCGCAGTACTCTTTTTGCATTTTTCTCACCATATGTTTCCAGTTTTATACGATTAATCAGTTTATTGCCCGTTGGAAGGAGCAAGCCGTTTTCCTGCTTAAAAAGGCAGTTCAGCTCATAATCATATTTCTTTACTCGTACAAGTTCTGTGATTTCCAGAACCTTTCTTTGTCCGCCCGACAGTTTACCCAGGTGGACAATGACGTCTATTGAGGATGCAATATTCTGTCTGATTGCAAGCAATGGCAAATTGCTGTTTCCCTGTAAAACCATATTTTCAAGTCTGCTTAACATATCAACGCAGCTGTTGGCATGACCTGTTGACAGAGATCCGTCGTGACCTGTATTCATTGCCCCCAGCATGTCTATTGCTTCTGCTCCTCTGACTTCACCGACTATTATTCGTTCCGGACGCATTCTGAGAGATGTTCTTATGAGTTCTTCCATGGTTATCTCTCCTACGCCTGCAGTGTTTGCGTTTCTGGTTTCCAGCCGCACAAGAATGTTTATTCCTGTAATCTGAAGTTCTGCGGAATCTTCAATTGTGATTATTCTTTCGTCTTTTGAAATATAGTCAGATAAAGCGTTTAAAAATGTAGTTTTACCTGAACTTGTTCCTCCGCTGATAAAAATGTTGTGTTTACTCTCGACAAGCAGCCTTAAAAAGTCTGCTGCCTGTCGGCTTATGGTCTCATTCGAGACCAGATCCTCCATAGTTATCCTTTTCTTCGGGAAACGTCTTATTGTCACAACCGGACCCGAAAAAGATATCGGAGGAAGAACAACATTTACTCTTTCTCCTCCCGGAAGCCTTGTATCAACAATTGGACTTGCCTGATTAACCTCTCGACCTGCTGTTCCAACAATTCTCTGAATGGTATTGAGTAATTCCTTTTCATCATTGAATTTACAATCTGTTTTAAGAAGAACGCCGCTTTTCTCTATAAAAACGTCATCCGGTCCATTTATCATAATTTCCGAAACCGAGTCATCCCTCAGGTAGTCATCTATTACACCTAATCCGCGAATAGACTGAAAAATATACTTCTCGGCCGATTCCAGATCCTCATCATTAAAACTTTCATCGCGGTGCTGCCTGATATAAACTTTTCTGATAAACATTTTTAGCTGTTCATCGTTTAATTCGGAAAGATTTCCTGAAGAAAACAGTTCTTTTTTTAAAGATTCATACATTTTCCACCTCTAAACACCGAGGACATCATCTATCCTTTTCAGCACTTTGTTTTTGCTTAACAGAGCAACTTTTTCCTCAAACGAAAGGTTCTCCCCGGTAAGCTTTTCTATGCCTCCTAGTACTAAAACCCTGTTATCGTCAAAAGCCTGCCCGGATGACTCATTAAAATCATTCATAAGCACAAACGTATGTGAAAGAACTGATAATTCTGCTTCTCCGCTAAGCTGCGAAAGCGCATGAATTGCATCGCTTGTTTTTTTGTTGCTTATTTCGCTGCCGTTTGAAACAAGAACGGTTACATCTGAATACATGAACGGTAGTGTTATTTTATCTGCATCGAGAACCGGTAGGTCCAGCACAATTGTTTTTATTATCTCGAGCTTTGCAAGTTCACGGCAGATATCGATAATTTCTTCACCTGTAATGGACATCTGACTGGTTATGCTCTTTCCGGGCGTAATCATATAAAAATTAGCCCGTTTTTTATACAAGGCCTGACGTATCAGTATTTTTAAATCGTTTCTTTTCGTTCTTATTGAATAAAGAAGGTCTTCACCGTTGAAAAAAAGGTCTTTTTCAATCAACCGATCTGTAGACGGAAAAGGCTCAAGGCTAAAATAAACAGTCGGTATACCTTTCTTTGAACGGTGCCATGCATATGCTAACGCCACGGATGATGTGCCCGCACCACCCGAACCGGACGAAAAAACCAATACTTTGATGCTGTTTGAGATTGATCGTGCCTGACTGATAAAGGAATCTTCACTGATTTTAGAGCCTCCGCCCAGATTAACTCTCACATACTCATCAATGAGATTCATCCATTCATCGGCCGACCTGTACTTGCAGAGTAATGGAACATCAACTCTTCCACATCTCTTCTCGTCTGAAAAACTGTCCGTCAGGCGAATAATACATTTCTGCCCAATAGGATAATCCGAAACAAATGTAGCCTGGTTATAGATTGTATTTTCGACGAGAATTACATGAACAGTCATGTTTTCTGCAGCATCCAAAGCCTTTTTAATATCAGAGAAAGGAATTACTCCGACCACGTCGCCATAAGTCTCACTCATTGCTTCGGAAAATCTTTTATTAAAACTGTCATCGCCATCCACAAGAGCGATTATTAAACGATCCGTGATTCTCAAGTCTCGAGCCTCCTTCCTGAACTGATTTTATTCCTAATAAGGAGTATTTTTTGAAAAACTTCACGAACGGTCGAAAAAACGTCATGAACGGTCGTAATAAGCCATTTTTTGCGTATTTTCCCACATAACAAAACCGCTCGCACAGGGAAGTTCATCTCCCGGCACGAGCGGCTATCTTTGTAATTATTGATTTTTGGGCAAAAAAAAAGATCAGCTGAAAGCTGATCTTCTATGTCGGCATCGCCCTATCTTCCCAGGGGGCTGCCCCCCAAGTATTTTCGGCAC
>X77_Onager__coassemble_49_pt1 | contig 12074 bp, 12 predicted proteins | sample X77_Onager__metabat2_low_PE_001 | metagenome-assembled genome bin X77_Onager
AATATGATATAATATCCGTTCCTTGATACGCGAAGCGTATATCATCGCACAAAGTGCGATATCATACCGAAGGTATATCACACGTTCCGACAGGAACGGATATCATTGTAAAAGCCTCTTTTGTCTATCAAAACAAAAGAGGCTTTTTCGTGGCAGCGGAATAGGGATTCGAACCCCAACAAACAGAGTCAGAGTCTGTCGTGCTACCGTTACACAATTCCGCTACAGTTATCAAAAGGAGCGAAGCTCCTTATCAACTGATTAGAAGGTCGCTGATTATACAGCGCGAGTTACCTTACCGGAACGCAGGCAACGTGAGCAAACGTATACTCTCTTTGGAGTTCCGTTCTCGATAACCTTAACTCTCATGAGATTTGGCTTCCAAGCTCTGTTTGAACGTCTGTGTGAGTGAGAAACTTTGTTACCAAACTTTACTTCTTTACCACAGTAAGCACATTTTGCCATGTGTCGGCACCTCCTTTATATATGTATGACGGCTGAACCGTCTCGTTCGCAACGTAGAAATAATACACCATAGGAAATATAAATGCAAGCATTTTTTTGCGAGTTAGCAAACTTTTTCTGACTGGGTCATTAATTGTACAGTCCTTCGAATTAAAAGCAGTAATATTGAAAATCATATTGCTTTTTAAAAATGCATAAGCTATAATTTTGCTTGTAACCGAACAAATGTACGCTTAATAATTTTCTTGGAGGATTTTACAGTGGCTGACAGTAAAAAGAAAGCACTCGACACTGCCATCGCGCAGATTGAAAGACAGTACGGCAAGGGAGCAGTTATGCGCCTTGGTACTAACACAAACATGAACGTTGAAGCTATTTCAACAGGTTCTCTCACTCTCGATACCGCAACAGGCATCGGCGGTCTCCCAAGAGGCCGTATCATCGAAATATACGGACCTGGATCATCAGGTAAAACCACTCTTGCACTTCATGCCATTGCCGAAGCGCAGAAGGTTGGAGGCGAAGCAGCATTCATCGATGCCGAGCACGCTCTTGACCCTGTATATGCTCAGAACCTCGGCGTAGATGTTGATTCTCTTCTCGTTGCCCAGCCTGATAACGGTGAACAGGCTCTTGAGATTGCAGAGCAGCTTGTACGCTCCGGTGCCATCGACATCCTTGTAGTTGACTCTGTTGCTGCTCTCGTTCCTCGTGCGGAGATCGAAGGCGAAATGGGTGACTCACATGTTGGTCTTCATGCAAGACTCATGTCACAGGCTTTACGTAAGCTTGCAGGTGCTGTTTCCAAATCAAACTGTATCATCATTTTCATCAACCAGCTTCGTGAAAAGGTTGGTGTCATCTATGGTAACCCTGAAGTAACAACAGGTGGTCGTGCACTTAAGTTTTACGCTTCAATGCGTATCGAAGTAAGACGTGCAGAACAGCTCAAAAACTCTAAGAACGAATTCATAGGCGCAAGAACCAAGTGCAAGATTGTAAAGAACAAGGTTGCACCTCCATTCAAGACAGCTGAGTTTGACATCATGTTCGGAACAGGTATTGCAAAAGAAGGCGAAATCCTTGATGCCGCAACAGAGCTTGGTATCATCCAGAAGAGTGGCGCATGGTACTCATATAATGACAACCGCCTTGGCCAGGGCAGAGACAGAGTTAAGGAATATCTCCTTGCCAACCCTGACTTTATGGCAGAGGTTGAAGCACAGGTTGTTGCTCGCAATAAGGAACTTGCAAACGGAGCAAAGGCTGCATTCTCAGGCGGACAGGTACACGATGCTCCTGTGGCAAAAGCAGCAGAGAAGGAGGCTGCAAAGGCTCCTGCATCCGCAGCTTCTGCTAAAGCAAAGCTCGACATTACTGTTGATGACGAAGACTGATGATTATTACATCTAAACCCGGTCGTGGCGAAAAGGTTCACGTCTTTCTGGACGGAGCATATACCATTACAACTACAGTGGATTACTGGTATAAGCAGAACATTTCAAACGGTTCAGAGATAAGCCCCGAGGAGTTCCAGACGCTTCGTGAAGGTATTGAACAGAATCGCATGTACAATAAGGCCCTGGACCTTATCTCATCCAGTGATTATTCTGTTAAAGAGTTAAGGGAAAAGCTTGTAACCAAGTCTCTTGAAAAGGCGAAAAAGAAGACATACGAGGTCGGTGAGGAAGATACCTCCGACAGGTATTTTGAACGACCGGACCTGAACTTTCTGAAAGAACAGGCTCAGGAAGTGTGCGACAGACTTCTGGAACTTCATCTTCTTGACGATGAAAGATATGCCCGCAATTATGCCGCAGAACTTTACAGGAACAAGCACTTAAGCTCGGCAGCTATTCTTTCAAAGCTCAGTCTGAAGGGTATAGACAGAAATGTTGCTTCCCTGGTTATTGAAGAAATGGAACTTGATTCGAAAGAATCAATACGCTATCTTCTGTCTACAAAGTTTCGCACAAGAGACATGTCTGATGACAAACAGAAGCGACGCACGGTTGCTGCTCTCGAACGTATGGGCTACTCAGCCGGCGATATTTTCTCAGTAATCAACGAAAACTTTTAAAAATTAGACAAAAGCCGACCTTTATGGGTCGGCTTTTTATTTTAATTTAATCCACGCTGTTGTATAATTACTGCAATGTTTATTAATAAGTATAGGAGGACTATGGATGTCCCTGTTTTCCAAGAAGCCAAAAGCACAGTCTATAGGCATGATTTCTCTCGGCTGCCCAAAAAATCAGGTAGATGCAGAACTCATGCTCTCAAAGCTCAGTGATGCCGGCTTTGAAATCAGAAACGAAATATCAGGCTGCGATGCCGTTATCATCAATACATGCGGTTTTATTGAAGCTGCAAAAAGAGAAGCAATTGAAAACATTCTTGAAATGGCTGATTACAAGGGTGATGGCGAAATAGGAAAGATTATCGTAACAGGGTGCCTTTCAGAACGCTATCAGGGCCAGATTATGGACGAAATGCCGGAGGTCGACGCCGTTGTTGGCATTGGCAAGGATGAGGACATTGTTGAAGTGGTAAACCGTGTTCTCGGCAATGAGCAGGTTTCCGAGTTCCCTGAAAAAACTCTCCTTCCGCTGGAAGGCGATCGTATACTTACAACACCGGATTATTGGGCTTACATTAAGATTGGCGAAGGCTGCTCAAACAACTGTGCTTTCTGTGCCATTCCTGCAATAAGAGGAAAGTATAGAAGCCGACCGGTTGAGAGTATCGTTAAAGAAGCTGAGAAGCTTGCAGCCGATGGAGTTAAAGAGATTATTCTTATCTCACAGGATACTTCCATGTACGGAAGAGACCTTTATAAGGAACTTGCTCTTCCAAGGCTTCTTGAAGAGCTTTCAAAGGTAGATGGAATAGAATGGATCCGTTTCCTTTACTGCTACCCTGAACGCATTACAGATGAACTTCTTGAGGTAATGGCAAATAACCCTAAGGTTTGCCACTATCTTGATATCCCGCTTCAGCATGCCGATGAAAATGTACTTCGCAGCATGCACAGACCGGGCAGCAGAGAGAAGTTTACTGAACTTATGAATCATATCCGTGAAGTGGTTCCGGATATGTGTATCCGAACAACAGTCATGACCGGTTTTCCGGGAGAAACAGACGAACAGTTTGAAAACCTTGCGGAGTTTGTTGCGGAAATGCAGTTTGACAACCTCGGATGTTTCGCCTTCTCTCCGGAGGAGGGTACGGCAGCAGCCGAGATGGACAATCAGATTGATGAAGATGTACGAGTACATCGTCAGGAACTCATCATGCAGAAGCAGTATGACATTGTAATGAAAAACAATGAGAAGCTTCTCGACAAAACCCTGAAGGTTATTGTTGATGGCTACAATGCATATTCGGACTGCTATGTCGGACGTTCATATATGAATGTACCTGAAATCGATGGCACAATTATGTTTACCTGTGACAGAGAACTGGAACCCGGTACATTTGCAGATGTAGACATAGTCGATTTTGATGAGTATGATTTAACAGGAGAAAGTTATTAAAGAGGGTTACTGATATGGCAATGAATTTACCTAATAAACTTACAATTGCAAGAATTGTTCTCACACCGATATTCCTGCTTGTGTTTACAATATCTTCAATCCCTTATCATTATCTTATTGCACTGGTGCTTTATTTTATTGCATCTATGACTGACTATTTTGATGGTAAGATTGCAAGAAGAGACAATATCATTACAAACTTTGGCAAGTTCACCGATCCTCTTGCTGACAAGATGCTTACAACAGCTGCTTTCCTTGGCTTCATGGCTATGGGTTACTGCAACCTCTGGATTGTATTTATCATTCTCTTCAGAGAATTCCTTGTAAGCTCTATCCGCCTTGTTGCATCTGCGCAGGGAGTTGTAATTCCTGCAAACATGTGGGGTAAGGTTAAGACTGCATCTATGATGCTTTTCACAGGATTCCTTATGATCCTTCTCACACTTCAGTGTGACTTTGGTATCCTGCCGGAAGCTTTCCCGATGGCTATCGTATCAAATGTACTTTTCGGCATTAATGCTGTACTTACCATCATCTCAGGTATTACTTATGTTCTGGATGGTGCAAAAATTATTGACTTTTCCAAATAAAAATGCGATATTAACTATACGAATAAGGATGCAATGACAGGGAGAGTAGTATTACCCGAAGTAGCAGAGAGAAGCGGCCACAGGCTGAAAGCCGCTTTTATGAAAGGTTTTATGAAGTGCACCCTCGAGCACAAATCGTGAACTTAAGTAGCGATTTGCGGCTAACCACCGTTAAAGGGTATCGAGTTATAAATCGGAGTGGAACCGCGAGTTATCGCCTCCGTTGTGCCAGGCACAACGGAGGCTTTTTATTTTTTCGGAGGATATTATGGAATTGTTATCTTTCCCTGAAAAAGTAGTTAAAATGATTAACTACATGAAGGAAGATGTAAATACTGTTAAGGAAAAAGACCCGGCTGCAGCCAATACATTGGAAGTGCTGCTCCTTTATCCGGGACTTCATGCCATCTGGTATTACAGAATAGCTCATTTTTTCCAGGATAGAGGACATAAGTTCATTGCAAGGGCAATATCTCAGCATGCCGCAAAGACAACAGGCATTGAGATTCACCCGGGAGCAACCATTGGAAGACGCCTGTTTATTGACCACGGTCACGGCGTAGTAATAGGTGAGACAACAGAAATCGGAGACGACTGCACTCTTTACCAGGGAGTTACACTTGGCGGTACAGGTAAAGATGTAGGAAAGCGTCATCCTACACTTGGTAATTTCGTTATGGTAGGTTCAGGTGCCAAGGTTCTGGGACCGCTTACAATAGGCGACCATACAAAGGTTGCGTCGGGTGCTGTTTTGCTTGAGAGCATCCCGGGCAACTGCACAGCAGTTGGCGTACCTGCAAAGGTAGTCAGAATGGCAGGAGAAAAGGTAGATGACGACCTTGACCAGATTCACATTCCTGACCCTGTTAAAGTTGAAATTGAAAGTCTTCAGGCACAGATAGATGAATTGAAGGCACTCATTAATAAAGGTGAATAAAGATGAAAGTTTATAACACTCTTACAAGAAAAAAAGAAGAATTAGTACCTATGACTGAGGGTGAGGTAAAGATTTATTGCTGCGGCCCTACAGTATACAATTACATTCATATCGGTAATGCAAGACCTCTTTGCGTTTTTGACGTTCTCCGCCGCTACCTTGAATATCGCGGAAACAAGGTGACCTTTGTTCAGAACTTCACTGACATTGATGACAAGATTATCAAGAAGGCAAACGAAGAGGGAACAGACTATAAGACTGTTGCCGAAAAGTATATTGAGGAATTCTGGGTTGATGCCAAGGGTATGAACATTCGCGAAGCTGATGTTCATCCGAAGGCAACAGAAAATATAGATGAGATTATCAATATCATTGAAACCCTCATTGAAAAAGGACATGCATATGCTGCAGAAAATGGCGACGTTTACTTCATGCCAGGTTCATTCAATGAATATGGTAAGCTCTCTCACCAGCCTCTCGAGGATCTCGAGGCAGGTGCTCGTATCATGGTAGGCGAAGTAAAGAAGAACCCTATGGACTTTGCTCTCTGGAAAAGTGCTAAGCCGGGCGAACCTTACTGGGAGTCACCATGGGGTCACGGCAGACCGGGCTGGCATATTGAATGCTCTGCAATGAACCGCAGATATCTCGGTGCAACAATCGACATTCACTGTGGAGGTCAGGACCTCATCTTCCCACACCACGAGAATGAGATAGCTCAGTCAGAATGTGCAAACGGAGTTCCTTTTGCAAACTACTGGATGCATAACGGATACATCAACGTAGACAACGTTAAGATGTCAAAGTCTCTCGGAAACTTCTTTACTGTAAGAGATGTAGCTGAAAAGTATGGCTATGAGCCTATCCGTTACCTTATGATCTCTTCTCAGTACAGAACACCAATCAACTACAGCATCGATGTTATCGAATCCTGCAAGGCATCTCTTGAGCGTCTTTATACATGCCGCAACAGCCTTGAGTTTGCTCTCAAGAATGTTGAAGTAAATGAGAAGAAGGGCGATTTCGAATTAAAGAAGGCTCTTGATGTTCACAAGGCAAAGTTTATTGAAGCCATGGAAGATGACCTCAATACAGCAGATGCAATTGCTGCTGTATTTGAACTTGTTCGTGACATCAACACCAACGTACTTGCCAAGGAACCATCTGAACAGCTTACACAGTTCGCAATCGAGCTCTTCGATGAACTTACAGGCGTACTTGGACTTATGTACAACAGACAGGATGACTCTGATATCGCAATCGATGTTGAACGTCTTATTGAAGAAAGACAGAAGGCAAGAGCTATTAAAGATTTTGCCACAGCTGACAGAATCAGAGATGAACTTAAGGAAAAGGGCATCATCCTCGAAGACACTGCACAGGGTGTCAAGTGGCACAAGGCATAAATAAAACAAGCTCCACAGCCAAATGGCTGTGGAGCTTTTCTTTTAGTCATAGCGTTCATCGATAACGCGTTTTGTTTTCTTTTCGGAACGAGGAAGAAGACCGATTTCGACTACCTTGACAAGAGGAGTGAAACCAATTCGAGACTTATCGCGGGCAGCGATATCTGATGCAAGCTTCAGGAAGTCGTGGTCATCGCTTGTTTCAACATAAATACGCATTGTATCCTTGCCGTCGAGATGAGAAATACGAATCTGATACTCGGAAGCACATTCAGGGAATTCCTTGAGTACTTCTTCGATCTGTGCAGGGAATACATTTACGCCCTTGATCTTCATCATATCATCTGTACGTCCCATGATGGTATCAAGTCTAGGGTAGTGGCTTCCGCATGGACAGTCATCACCCGGAATGATACGGGAAAGGTCGTGGGTACGGAAACGGATGAGAGGAGCACCTTCCTTAACGAGGGTTGTAATGACAATCTCACCAAGTTCACCGTCAGGGAGAGGTTCCATTGTGACAGGGTCTACGATTTCAATGTAGATGAAGTCATCCCAGTAATGCATACCGGTTTCGTATTTGCAGTTTACGCCAATACCCGGGCCGTAGATTTCTGTGAGGCCATATACGTCGTAGAGTTCAATGCCAAGACCGTCATGGATACGAGCGCGCATCTTGTCACCCCAGCGCTCAGAACCGATTATGCCTTTCTTCAGCTTAATCTTATCCTTAAGACCGCGCTTCTCGATTTCTTCTGTGAGAAGGAGAGCGTAGGAAGATGTTGAAGCCAGAACTGTAGAACCGAGGTCCTGCATCATCTGAAGCTGCTTGTCAGTGTTGCCCGGTCCCATAGGAACATTCATACATCCGAATTTCTCGGCGCCAAGCTGGAAGCCGATACCTGCTGTCCAGAGGCCGTAACCCGGGGTAATCTGAATTCGGTCAAGCTTTGTCATACCCATGAACTCATAGCAGCGGGCAAACATTGTAGCCCAGTCATCTATATCTTTCTGAGTGTATGGAATGATAACAGGTGTGCCTGTTGTACCTGATGATGAATGAATACGAACTATGTCTTCTTCAGGACATGCGATGAGTCCTAAAGGATACGCTTCACGAAGATCGTTCTTCTCGCAGAATGGAAGCTTTGTAAAGTCTTCAGCAGAGCTGATTTCTGTTATGCCGGCCTCTTTGAGACGTTTCCCGTAGAAGTGATCTGAATCAAGCAGTCTTTTTATCTGACTGTTTACAAGGGCAAGCTGAGTTTCGTTAATCTGCATTGTTGTGTCTCACTTTCTTTAAAGTGTTTTTGCGTAATCAAGTGCCTTGAGGTTTAACTCGTGGAACTTCTGCGGCACCTTTTCAAACACTGTTTCTTTTATTTCATCCTCGGTGAAACCGAGTGCGTCTTTACTGATTGCTACTCCAAGCAAAAGCAGGTTTAAAACCTTGGCAGAACCGATTGCTTCAAGAGCAGAGTCGGTATCGACAATGGTAAGGTTTTTAACATTGCTTCCAAGGTATTCTACCATAGCTTCTCCGGAATAGTCTGAATCTTTCAGACTTGCGGTTACAGGCATCACAGCTCTGGTTGATACTATGACTGTTCCATCCTTTTTAAGATAAGGAAGCATTCGCACAGCTTCGCCGGGCTCAAATCCGATAATCAGGTCTGCGCTGCCCTTTGAGATAAGAGGAGAGTAGATGTCTTCTCCGATTCTTATGTGACTGGTTACGGAACCGCCACGCTGAGACATGCCGATTGTCTCAGCACTCATTACTTTGATGCCCTTTCTCATGGCTGTTGCAGAGATAAGCTTTGACGCAAGTACGGTACCCTGACCGCCTACTCCGCAGAGAATGATGTTCTTACTCATTTAAGGTCACCTCCGATAGCCTGTGTAGGGCAGAACTGCGAACAAAGTGAGCAGCCGTTGCAAAGAGTTGTATCGATGGTTACTTTTTTTGCGTTTTTGTTCCAGACCAGGCCCGGACAGCCAATCTGGCTGATACATTTTTTACATCCTATGCACTTGTCTGCGTCTACACTCAGAGGTGCATTTCCCTTTACGAGCTTAACGCAAGGGGATTTGAAAATGATTGCCTTGACGCCCGGTTCTGCAGCAACACGCTTTACGGTTTCTACAGAAGCTTTGTGGTCGAGCGGGTTGACGGTTTCAACGACAGTGAGGCCGATGCCGCGAAGAACATTTTCTATGCTGGCTTTTTCAACAACTTCACCCACCATGGTTTTTCCTGTACCCGGATGAGGCTGGTTGCCGGTCATCGCAGTGGTTGAGTTGTCGAGCACAACGAGGGTCATGTCTGCCTGATTATAAACGGCATTGATAACTCCGGGTATGGCAGAGGCGAAAAATGTAGAGTCACCTACAAATGCAAAACATGCCGTATCCGGCTCGATGTGGCCTACGCCCTGGGCGATGCCAAGGCCTGCGCCCATGCAAAGGCAGGTGTCAACCATATCGAGAGGCATGGCGTTACCCAATGTGTAACATCCGATATCGCCGCAATAAATTGTCTTTTTACCCTTCATGGCCATCTTTACGGCATAGAAGGAGGCTCTGTGCGGACAGCCTGCGCAGAGAACAGGAGGTCTTACAGGAAGCTCCGGAGGAGCAGGCATGGAAACCTCTGCTTCGTATTCGAAGCCGGCAAATTTTGCGATTGCTTCATTTACGCTGTCTCTTGAATTCTCACCCGCCGGTTTGATGTGATGGGAGAGCTTTCCGTATATTTTAGTATTTAAATGGTATTTACCTGCAATAAAGATGAGCTCTCTCTCGATGACAGGGTCAAGCTCTTCGACACAGAGAACCTCGTCGAGTCCTTCAAGAAACTCAAGTGCAAGCTGTTCAGGGAACGGGAAAGGTGTGCCAACTTTAAGAAGAGGCAATTCACCGAGCTCCTGTCTTGCTTCCATACAATATGTAAAGTTAAAGCTTCCGGTTGCTATACCTTTCTTAAGTGAAAGGCAGGAATCGCTTCCTTTATATATTGTATTGTATGGGGAAGAAGAGAAAACTTTGCTGAGAGCTTCATTTCTCTCTTCGATTTTTGCATGGTTTACTACAGAAAGGCGAGGGAAGATAACCCAGCGGTTACTGTTCTTTATAAAACCATCCGGAGTATTGCTTAACCATTCGTTTTCATCTTTTACATCTACGGTTGCATAACCGTGAGATACTCTTGTGGTTGTTCTTAAAAATACCGGAGTTCTGTACTCTTCAGAAAGAACAAAGGCATCCTGAATCATGTCGTATGCTTCCTGAGCAGAACTCGGGTCAAAGCAAGGCAACTTTGAAAAACGTGCGAAGTGACGTGTGTCCTGTTCGGTCTGGGAAGATATTGGTCCCGGATCGTCTGCAACAAGTACGACCATGCCGCCCTTTACTCCGATGTATTCGAGGCTCATGAGCGGATCTGCCGCAACGTTGAGTCCAACCTGTTTCATGGTTACCAGAGTTCTCGCACCGGTATATGCTCCGCCTGCGGCAACTTCCATTGCGGATTTTTCATTGGTTGACCATTCAATATAAAGATTATCGGTTCTGTTTTTTGCAATTGTTTCAAGAACTTCGGTAGATGGAGTTCCCGGGTAGCCGGATACAAGGTTTACACCTGCGGCAATTGCACCAAGTGCGATTGCCTCGTTACCCATCAAAAACTGTTTATGCATATAAACACCTCAAAATTATTAAGACATACATTGCATTATACTACAAAAATAACCCCCTGGGAGGCTTGTTGGCATGTTTTTAGGAGTTTATACTTTTATCAGAGTAAAGAACCCAGGATAAATTACTCTCCCATAATTTAATTGATTGCCATAATAAAACCTCGGATTTTTTCGGGGTTTTATTATTTTTTTGAAAATTTTTTAAAATTTAAGAAAGAGTATTACATATGAAAAAACGAGAAAAACGGAGAAAACGCGAGCTTTTAGAAATGTAAATTAAAATCTACAAAAAATCGTGTTGACACCTTTTAACCCCCGTGTTAGTATATTCGAGCATTAAATATTTTTATTGGAGGAACTGGTATGTCAACATATATGCCAAAGGCCAACGAAGTTGAGCGTAAATGGTATGTTCTCGACGCTGAAGGCAGAACACTCGGTTCTGTAGCTGCTGAAGCTGCTGTACTTCTCCGTGGTAAGCATAAGCCAATCGTAACTCCTAACGTAGACACAGGAGACTTCGTTATCGTTATTAACGCAGATAAGATTGTTCTTACAGGTAAGAAGCTTGATCAGAAGATGTACTATCATCACACAGGTTACATCGGTAACATGAAGAAGATTAAGTATAAGCATCTCATGGAAGAGAAGCCTGAGTTCGCAGTAAAGAAGGCTGTTAAGGGTATGCTCCCTGACAACTCACTTTCACGCAAGGCTCTCACTCGTCTCCATGTATATCAGGGCGCAGAGCATCCACATGCTGCTCAGAAGCCTGAAATTCGTGAATTTTAATAGGAGGGCAATCTAAATGTACGAAAGTAATTACTATTACGGCACAGGCCGTAGAAAAAGTTCAGTTGCCCGTGTTCGTGTTTACCCAGGCACTGGTAAAGTAACAATCAACGACAGAGACATCGACGATTACTTTGGTCTTGAGACACTCAAGCTCATCGTTCGTCAGCCACTCGAGCTCGTTGGTCTCACAGAAAAGTTTGACATCGTTTGCCGCGTACAGGGCGGTGGCGTAACAGGTCAGGCTGGTGCTATCCGTCACGGTCTTTCTCGTGCTCTTCTTCAGTACGATGAAAACCTTCGCCCACAGCTTAAGAAGGCCGGCTTCCTTACACGTGATCCACGTATGAAGGAAAGAAAGAAATACGGTCTCAAGGGCGCTCGTCGTGCACCACAGTTCTCAAAGAGATAACATATTTCTCAGAAACAACACCTCGGATTTTCCGAGGTGTTTTTGTTTATACTATTTATATATAAACTATGTATATTGTTTATTGCACTAAAGTAGAGATTGTTATAAAATTAATTTTTGTAAGTCTTGTTTTGGGGTCAAAAGAGAACCTTTTGACCTAATTTATTAGGGGAAAGAGGCTAAACCAATGGAAAAGGTTTTGGAAATTGTGAATTTTTCAAAAAGCTACAACGACAAG